>Ga0307507_10002077_pt1 | contig 43339 bp, 10 predicted proteins | sample 7_EM_MG_FD_207223 | JGI IMG/M metagenome (GOLD analysis project Ga0307507, IMG submission 207223) | Populus trichocarpa ectomycorrhiza microbial communities from riparian zone in the Pacific Northwest, United States - 7_EM | ecosystem: Host-associated > Plants > Roots > Unclassified | place... | reverse complement strand
TAAGCGATTCTTTCTTGCCCCTATTTAGCTTTGTGGTAGTAGGGCGTGTTCCTCTACCGTGTCTGCTATATAGTCCGCTATAACCTTTTCTAAGATCTTGCTTAGGGTGTTTTCTAAGGCAATAGGGTGGTAGCTTTCTGGGATTAAATAGTCTACTTTGCCTTCTTTTCATAAGACGACCGTTATTATAGATCTTTTAAGTTACGGGTAGTAGCCTATTACAAAGCATGCTCTAGCTACGTCTGCAAGCCAAGGTGCTATAAGTGGTCTATAGGTCTTTAGGGCTTTATTTAGGATCCCATCTAGTCCTAGTACTATATTATTTAAGAGGCGGCTAATAGTTCTGGCTATTTCTTTAGTTATTATATCGCTGTTAACCCTTAGGTGAGTTACCGGTATTTTACCGGTAATGTTATTAAGGTCTGCTGGAGCTGGTTAAGGGAAAAATCTTTCTATAAGGATCTTTACCTTCTTATTATTGTTGCTTGTGGCCTATAGTTTACCTACTCTTTATAGGGGTAGTAGGTGTGGATCTTCTACTAGGCGTCCCGCCTTTTTCTTTACCTATTTCGCTATAGTCCAAAGGCCCTTATTATAGGGGAGACTTAGGTTAGTAGTGTGTTTATTTATAAACCATCTCCAGTTATTCCTTGCTTCTTTTCTTAGGGTATTCTTTAGCTGGTTTTTTATATCTTTATATCATCTCTCGTCCTTAGAATTGTGGCTGCTTGTATATTTCCTCCTTACTTATTATTAGCTGGTTACAAGGGCCGCATACTATACGGACTATACATATCGCGCGTAGGGGCCTGGTTTTAAAACTGGGTAGTGCTCTTTTAGCCCGCTTTTAATTACTGTCTGGATCCTTTCTAGTCTTTAATCAATTTCCTTAGGGGTAGCCAATAAGCCTCGCTTATTTAGTATTAGGTGGATTTCTTCTAGGTCTTAGAGTTATTATTTAATTATATTAAGGAAGCTATCTACGTTAAGCTTCCTTATTGCGTATCTTTTACTATTTAGTTACGCCTTAATGTCTAGATCTAGTTATATCTGGATAGGGATATAGTCTAAGGTAAGTGCCTATTCTTCTTTAGGGGAGCACCTTTTAAGTCTCTAGTATAGGTTTTCGTCCATAATCGTAAGGTTAATTATACTTTTGGCGGTGCCCTATTGCCATATAATTGCACCTAGGGGGGTAGCTAGCTTAAGGCCCCCATTATCTATAGCTCTTAGTAGGCACTCTACCTATTAATTGGCAGCAATATAGATGCCCCCCTACTATAGATGGTGGAGGTTTATGTCTCCTAGTAGGATAAACTCCGCGTGTTTAGTTTCTAGCAAGCTTATTACAGATATAATATTCTCTATCTATGCTACCCCTTTGACCCTAGGGTTATAGACATTAATAATTTGTACTGGTCCCCTATATATCTAGATGGTTATAACTGCAATATCTGGGTTAACTGCCTGCTATAACTATAAGGCAAGGCTGATATTTTTGCTAATTATAAAGCATACGCGTGTGGCTGCTTTTAGTTTATATAGGAGCTAGAATCCTTAGGGGCAGTATATTAATTATATATAGGTATTGTAATATGGCTCTTATATAGCAAGAATATAGTATTTCTCTAGGTCTAGACTGTCTAGTAGGGGCCTTACTAGATGGTGGTTCGTATTGCCGCAGTTATACTATATAATAATTAAGTGGCGGACCCCTAGTAGGGGTCCTTTGCCTCTCCTTCACTCCTTACTTCTTCCGTTTCCACTTTCTCTAAAATATTTAGAACTTCCATCTCCTATATTTGCTCCCTGGCCACTACTTATTTTATATAGAGCTTTCTATTTCTGTGTCTTATGTTCCTACTAGCCTTTCTAAATCTAAGTCTGTTATTGCCTTTGGTTCTTCCCCTGTTCTCGCCGGTTGGCTATATGCCCCTTATAAGCTAGCTATATATGTTATATTTACCGCGTTAAATCTAATTCTTAATTATCCTGGCCTTAAACTTACTATAGCCGTCTATAGGGGTCTTCCTACTGGGCGTCCTCTCCCTTGTGTTCTATGTGTCTCTTGTGTCCCTGTTTAGTCTAGTGATGTTATACGGCGTCGCTTTTGGCCCGTTAAGGCTTGGGATAGCTGGCTTAGCCCCCTAGTATTAAAGGTAGAAAACGCTAGGAAGACACCTATGTCCCCCTAGCTTATTACCTGTTATTTCCATTTATATAACCTAGTGTGTAGTTGTTCCTATAGCTGTTAAGCCCTTTCCTTCTGTCTCCTATATTTAATGCAGTCTTCTCTCTCCTATGCCTTATATGTGCTTCGGTAACAGTTTGCGTATTTTATTTAGTCTTGATTTGTACATTGTCTTATATCATAGGGGCCTATATAGTGGCCGCAGCATACCTGTGCTGCGTATGTGGATTGGGTGTGTCCCTATTGTACATAGTGATAATATCGTTCTAGGTATAGTCTATGGTTATAGAGCCTTGTGTTATATATAAGGCTATTTATAATTATTCCTTTTTAGATAAGGAGTTTTTGCATTCCTGGTATATATACACTGATAATAAGGGAGCCATGCATTTATCTGTTGTCTCCCTAGTAAGTCTTTAGCGCCCCTTATATCCTCTTATTGTTCTTATTATATGCTTGGTTTGTATTTTCCTATTAAAGCTATTAGATCTGGGTAATTACAAGTCCTAGTATAAGGCGTTCCGTTTGTTTTACTATCTCCTATATAGTTACTATATTATCCGCCTAGCGTCCCCTTTCTACCCTAAGGCTTATGGGAACCGACAGGACTTTAACTAGGTGATCTTTATAAAGCACTTTTATGCTAATACGCTCTCCTAGCCTATCCCCTGCCCTTACGGCCCGTTCCTTTGCCTATTGGTTCTTTAGGGTAACTCTAATATCTCCACTCCTAAGGTGTTAGACTATAACGGCGTTGTGGACCTCCTTGTGAATCTCTATAAGAACTTCTGTTTTTGATTATCCCCTAAGTTCCTCTGCCTTTTCTGTATTTGGTTATATTATGATTGTATATCCAGTTATTGTTTTTAGGGGGGTAGGTTCCCTATACTATAGGAGCGCAGCTACGGCGGCCCAGGTGCGGTTCGCCTATAGGGGGGGGTTTTGTTTATCTTTGATTTTGTTTAGCCGTTAGAGGATTTAATTAAGGGTTTACTAGAGGGGCGCCTAAGGTTCGCTAGACTAGAGCCATTCTGCTAGCTGTATTAGTTCATAATAGCTAATAGATACTCCCCTACAGTTCCGGATACTAGACGCGTCTAATAGGCTTTATATTTTGTTAGATGCCTTCTTAATTAGGGTATTTCCGCTTTCTAGTGTAGTATTCACCCGTCCTTGTTGTTGTTATGGGGGGCCATTGTTAAGTATAGGTCTGGCGGTCGTACGCGACTATGTACCACCGTTGTTCTACCTGTGCCTCCCCTGTAATGCATGCATCTCAGGGGATTATTAGGGTGTTTTTCAGGGTTCTTTTGGTTGGTTTGGTCTTTTTGGGCCAGGTGCAGCAAGAGCTCCAAAAGTTTGATTGTTAATAATTATAGGAGGTAACGGCAGCACTTTATAAGTTATAGAATTATCTTTTGTACGCAGTTTATATATATAGCTTAATAATATCTACTTTGCTATATATTATCACCGCTTATACTTACTCCGTAACACTATATTGCGTTAACCTTATATACTACCCTCTAAAATACAGAATGACCCTAAAGCCCCTATAACAGCTACTGGCATTATGTCTATACTCTAAGAATAATTAGTAAAGATATAGAAGTCCTTTATAAACGCCCTTATACAGAACTAAGCTACTTTAACTTAACAATAAGCTAAATAAGAAGCATAACACCTATAAATAATTAAGGACCTTTAAGAAGAAGTCTGCACCCTTAAGATGCCCACACTAGGGCCCTAAGACTAAATGCCTTTTCTAGAGACAAATACGCGAAACGAGAGTCCCAAACCTATAGTAGCTATTTACCCTAAACCAACTACCGCACTATAATAATCTAAACGACTACTAGACCCTCTAATATTTACTAGTAAATAATAAGAATTCTAATTATTTCTAAGCCAGCTTAAAAATAAGCTAACTAGTAATACTAACCGCTACCTAACTAAAGCCAACTAACTCTGCTACGCCCTAAGTTAACTAGGAGGAGACGCAGCTAACCTTATTAAACCCCTTTAACCGAATTCAGTATAAAGTCTAGTTATACTTCTTAAAGCTATATATAGTGACCCAAACCGCCAAGCCACTGCTTAGAGAAAGATAAACTATATAACTTAAGGAATAAAAAGCTTTCTAGTATACTTCTCTGAATTCAACTATTACGCAAAGGAAATAGGCTGGAACGACTCCGTACTGGTTAATAGCCTTATTAAATCCCTAAGTCCTAAACTAAAAACCTCCCTAATAGGTATAGACTTACCGGGAGCCCTTAACGCCTACGCAAACGTTATTAATAAATGATATAATGATATACTACGCCTAATACCAAAGTCCACTCCTTAATATAATATAACAGCTCTGTAAACAACCACTAAGTTATTATCTTAGCCTAAGCACCCCAACGCCATAGACATCAACTCTAAAACCCTAAAGTATACCCTACTAGGGTCCCCTAAATAAGAACAACACATTAAGCTAGGCCTTTGCTTTAAATGCGGAAGCAAGGCTTATATCTTAAGATACTGCTCTGTCCCTATGCCCTAATATAATTTATAAACAGCTAATACTAGCAACCATTTACTGTACTAATCCTCTAGTTACCGCCCCTAATCTTTATATAGCTCCAGCCCCGTATCTAGTAAGCACCACTTATAAGGATAAAGTTATAGCTAACGTTCTATAGGAACCCCACCCTGGTTGCCTCTAAAAGGAAGGTCCTAGAGCTAAGTCGCTCTCTAGGACGGCGCTGCCTTAGGATCTCGTTAAATACTCTAGATGTTACAAATTCTGACTCTTAGGATTACAGCATAACTATTAACTATTATCTTTAGCAGAATAATTAATAGGCTAATACTTAAGTCCTAATTAACACAGGAGCTAGTAGTATAGGATTTATTAATAAGATCTTTATATAAGATAATGGTTTTACCCTAACCCCCCTTAACCGGCATATTAACGTATTTAGATTTAATGGTAAACGCACTATCTTAGGCCGTATTACCTATATAGTATTCCTAAAACTCTAATACCTAAACCATAAAGAACTAATTAAGCTTTTCGTTACCACCCTAGGTTACTTAGTAATACTTAAATAACCTTAGATAAAGCTATATAAGGTAACCATTAATTAGGACAACCTTAAGCTTCTATTTACTGCCTCTTATTGCAAGCAGAAGTGCCTTATAACTTACTACTTAGACCCTAAACCAAAATCTAAAAAATTCACTAGGATCCATTAGTCTAAAATTTCTACTAATGTCTACCTTATACCTAAAAAGTCTACCTAATTCCACTAAGAACCTAAAAATTATACTAAACTATATAAACTAACCCTAACTACTATACTACCCCAAACCAAGCAGAAGCCTAAACTTAAGCTTAATATATAAAAGTACTAGAAGAACTAGTATTCTACTATAAAAAGGATACTTAAAGAACCTAAATCTAAATCTAATACTAACTCTGTACCTAACACTGAACCTAAAATTAAATAAGAAACAGTAGATAATTAAAAGGAAGTTACTAGCTAGCAACTTACCCCCCTTTCTATAGATATCTATATAATTAGAGCTACCCTATTAGTATAACTTACCAGGAAACCTAAACACACGATCTTCGCTATTACAATAGCCGATATTAAAAAGGCTCTAGCACTAAAGAAGCATACTAACCCTGCTACAAAAGTACTAGTATGCTATTATAAGCATCTAGAAGTATTTTCACAAAAGAAAGCTAATAAGTTAGTAGAGTACTAACCATATAACCATAAGATTATACTCAAAGAAGGAAAATAGCTAGGATTTAGACCCCTATACAGAATGTCCTAAAATAAACTCTAAGTGCTGCGGAAGTACTTAGATAAATACCTAAATAAAAAATTTATTAGAGCAAGCTCTTCGCCTATAGCTATACCTATAATCTTTATTAAGAAACCTAGCGGCAGTCTGCGCTTCTATATAGACTACTAAGCTCTTAACGCTATTACCATTAAAAATTGGTACCCGCTTCTGTTAATTTAAGAGATACTAAACTAATTAAGTAAGGCTCGCTACTATACAAAACTTGACCTTATTTACGCATTTAACCGTCTCTGTATTACAAAAGGAGATAAATAGCTCACTACATTCCGTACTAAGTATAGACTATTTAAATACTTAGTAACGCCGTTTAGCCTTATAAATGCCCTAAGTTTATTCTAATACTTTATAAATAATACCCTACAACCTTACCTAGACATTTTTTGTACTACTTATATTAATAACATTCTAGTATATAGTAATAACCTAACTAAATATAAGAAATACGTTAATCTTATTTTAGAAGCCTTATATAGAGCTAGCCTATAATTGGATATAGATAAGTGCAAATTCTATAAAATAGAAGTCCTGTACCTTGGACTTATTATTTCTATAAATAGTATATAAATGGACCTAAAGAAAATTAAAGTAATTATAAACTAGTAAGAACCTAAAAACGTTAAGGATGTAAAAGCCTTTATAGAATTTGCTAACTTCTACTAACAGTTTATTAATAACTTCTCCGCCCTAGTCTTACCCCTTATGGCTTTAACCTAAAAAGACAAAACCTTTATCTTTAATAAGAAATGTAGGAAGGCCTTTGCCTATCTAAAAGTTATATTTACCACCGCACCTATACTCTAATACTTTAACCTAAACTAAAAGAGTGTTATAGAAGCTAACTTATCTAACTATATTACTAGAGGCATTTTGTCTTAGTATAATAAGGAAGGAGTACTATACCCTATAGTATACTTCTTAAAATGACTAAGTCCAGCTAAATATAACTACAAGATCTATAATAAGGAATTATTAGCCATTATTAGATGTTTTAAATAATAGCGACCTAAACTAGAAGGCGCTGGATTTCTAATTAAGGTCCTTAGCGACTATAAGAATCTATAGTACTTTATAACTATAAAATAGCTAAGTCATTGTTAAGCCTACTGGTTAGAATATCTGTCTTATTTTTAATTCTTAATTATATACCGCCTAGGCGTTTAAGGTTAAAAACCTAATACCCTAACCTAATATTTACAAGATATACTAGTATAGGAAGAAGCGCGTGCCTACTATAATTAAACCCTGCTTCGCCCTAAATTATTTAATCCCCTAGCTAAAGACCTTATGGTATACATCCTTAAAATAACTAATTAATTAGTTAAACAGATTATAATTAATAAATACCTAAATAACGAGTTTATCTAAGAGACACTTAAGCTAATTTAAGATAGTTTTAGACGCTCTAAAAAGATCTCTCTAAGTAAATATAAAGCTTATAGAGACTGCTTATACTACTAAAACCGCCTAGTTATACCTAACTATAATAAACTTAAGCTTAAGCTTCTTAAACACGTATACAACCTACTAGTAGCTAGCCACCTAGGCCATAGAAAAACCCTAGAACTACTTTAATAGGAGTACTACTAGCCGAATATGCATAATATAATATAAAGGTATATCTCTAGCTGCTATACCTGCCAATAAGCTAAGGCTTTGTATAAGATATATAACGGCTTTTTAAAGCCACTACCTATTTCAGACTAAAGATAGAAGGATATCTTAATTAACTTTGTTGTTAAACTCCCTATAAATAAAGGCTGTATAAATATTATGGTAGTTATAGACCAACTATCCAAAATAAGACACTTAATTGCCTATCCTAATATATTAACACCTACCATTGCCTAACTGTTCCTGGATCACGTATAGAAACTCTATAAACTCCCTAAAATAATTATCTCTAATAGAGGCAGCTAGTTTATCTCTGTGTTCTAGAAAAAACTAACTACCTAATTCTATATTAAAGTACTATTATCTACAGCATACTACCTAGAAACGGATGGTTAAACGGAACATGTAAATGCTATAATAGAACAATATATTTAGATATATACGTCGTATCTATAGGATAACTGGATGGACTGGCTTGCATTTGCTGAGTTTACTATAAATAACTCCGTTTTAGAAACTATAAAGGTCTCCCTATTTCTGGCCAACTACAGCTAGCATCCATAAATAGGTTTTAAACCCTTTAGTAATATTCCTTACCTAGCTTATTAGGCCTTATAAGTTGTAGAAGCAAATAAATTTATAAAGAAGATAGAAGAACTATAAGAGTTCCTTACTAACAAAATAATATAGGCCCAATTTGTCTATAAAGTCGTAGCAAATAAGAACCGAACCCTAGCACCAGCCTACTAAATTAGTAACTTTATCTGGCTAGATATAAGAAATCTAAATACAAAATAACCTACTAAGAAACTTAATTGGAAGAACGCTGGCCCTTATAAGGTTAAAAAGGTTATCTCTTCTTATGCCTACTAACTAAAGCTCCCTAATATGGTTAAAATCCACCCTGTATTTTATACGTTAGTCCTCCACCCTGCCACCCCTATATTAGACGCCCTGCCTAGATAGATTTAAGACCCTCCCCCACCAGTTAAAGTGGATGGTGAGGATAAGTACCTTATTAAAAGAGTTAATAACATTAAGTATAATAAACGGAAATGTAAATATATGTACCTTATAAAATGGAGAGGTTTTACTAAACCCTTATAGGAACCTACTAACTTTATAGGACTTATATAAGCCGTAGAAGACTTTTATAAACTCTACCTAGAACTACTATAGCCCTATCTCGCAGATACTTAAGTTTAAAGGGGGGGTACTGTTATAGGACACCCCTGTAACACCTTATATACGTCCACCTATTTCCACCAACTAAACAACTAGAGACTAACTATAAGATGGCAATCTAACAGCAATCTGCTGTATTCCGCCGCAATCTGCTGTCTCTACTGTTAGAGTTGCTAACTGGCAACTTTAAGGACCTCTAACTACCGAATTCTGCTAAGTTCTACCAGAACCGCTACCTAAGCTCTACCCTGCCCGTGTGTAGCATAGTACCTATTAACCTAGCAACCAAGCGAACGTTATATATCCTTTTTCCCCTATTTCCTACTTCCTTTTCCTTACGTAACGTCTTGACTTTATTACGTAGTTTATGTACATAGCTTAATAATATCTACTTCGCTATATATTATCACCGCTTGTGCTCGCTCTATGACAAGTATAACACTAAAGTTTGGTCTGCTATACGGTATATTATAAGAAGAACTGCTTATAATGCGATAATACCTTAATAAGCATTTAGAAAAAGGATTTATTTGCCCTAGTTAATCTCTATTCGCCTTACCTATACTATTTATTAAAAAGCTAGGAGGAGGCTTAAGATTCTATATCAATTATTAAGCTCTAAACGTAATTACAATTTAAAACTAAGATCCAATTCCCTTAATTTAAGAGACGCTTAACTATTTAGTAAAGGCATAGTACTTTACAAAGCTTAATATAGTCGCCGCCTTTAATAAAATCCGTATATATAAAGAAGATAAGAAGTATATAGCTTTTTGTATATAATAGGGACTTTTTAAATACCTAGTAATGCTATTTAGTATAAAGAACGGTCCTAGTATATTTTAGCAATATATTAATAATACGCTTTATAAATTTCTTAATATATTTATTACCGCGTATATTAATAATATCTTAATCTACTTATCCTCGCTTTTTAAATATTGGAAATATATTAGAATGGTCCTTAAACGCCTATAAGATGCAGGCCTATAATATGATATTAAGAAATACAAGTTCCACGCGTCCAAAGTTATATACTTAAGCTTAATTATATCCTGTAACGGAATTAAAATGGACCCTAAGAAAGTTGCTGCAATTATAAACTAAGAAAGCCCTAGCAACGTATAAGACATTTAAGGATTTCTAGGATTTATAAACTTCTACCATTAATTTATTAACCACTTTTTGGAAATTACCTAGCTATTAGTAAACCTAATAAGGAAGAACATAAAATTTAAATAGACTGCTAAATGCGAATAAGCTTTTAATAACTTAAAATATTGCTTTATAACTGCTTTAAATCTTACTTACTTTAACCCTAACCTTAAATATATTATTAAAATAAACTTATCCAATTATGCGCTAGGAGGAGGAGTATTATTATAATATAATAAGAATGGCAAGCTATGTCTAGTAGCCTTTCTCTCCTAGAAACTTGCCCCTGCTAAATTAAACTATAAGATATATAATAAGGAACTGCTTATAATTGTTAGATGCTTTAAATAATAGCGTCTTAAGCTTAAAGAATTATTATTCCTAATATGCGTGTTAACGGACCATAAGAACCTATAGTACTTTATAACTATAAAGCAATTAACGTAACGCTAAATTTATTAGGCCAAATATCTATTATAATTTAACTTTAAGATTATGTACTAACTGGGCAAACTTAATTAAAAGCCTAATATATTAATATAAAGATTATAGGACCTACCTATAAACGCTTTAAATGACTAGATTATGAATTAATTATAGATCTTATTGCCTCCTAAACGTTTTAAAAAGCTATATTCTATATTTCTAGACACGGAACTTAATAAAAATAAATTAGAGGTTGATAAATAGGAAATAGAAATTAATAAGCTAATGGAATACAAATATAAGAACAATATATAGATAATAGATATAATAAAAGCGATTTAAATAGGAAAACGACAGTATAAGGATATTACACTTGCTAAATGCGAAATTTGAAACAATTAATTATACTATTAATAGAAGATAATGGTTCTAAATTCCAAACCTTTATAATTTAAGATATTCAAATTTATACATAACTCCCCTATAGTAGGATATCCTGGCCATATAAAGACTTATAAAATTGTTTAATAAGTATACTACTGGCCTATAATGCATAACTATATATAAAAATATGTTTGGGCATGCAGGATGTATATATATATGGAAAGACCTCTTATATAAAGAAGCAAGAAGTACTTTAACTACTACCAATTCCAATATAAAGATAGCGCGATATCTTAATTAACTTTATAGTTGACTTGCCTAGCAATAATAGGTTTATAAACATTATAGTAGTTATTAACTGTCTTATAAAAATGCAATATATAATTCCCATAGACTTAATTAATGCGATATTAGTAGCTGAATGTTTTGTTAAGTACGTCTTTAAGCTATATAGACTTCCTAACTTAATAATATTTAACTACGGAAGCTAGTTCGTTTTAGACTTCTAGTAAGCTCTATATAAACAATTAAGTATTTAAATACAACTCTTAACTGCATTTTATCTGGAGATAGATAGTCAAACTAAAATTGCGAATATAATTATGGAATAATATCTATAAATATACTGCTCCTACCTATAAAACGATTAGGAAAAATGGCTGCCTTTAGCTAAGTTTACTGCAAATAATATAATAAATATATTAACAGGCGTAACACTATTCTACGCAACCTATAAATAAGATCCTTAACTTGGATTTAAACTATAACCTAAAATTAATATAATAGGACCCGCAATTAAATGGATCTAGTTAATTAATGCATATAACTTCACTAATTAAATAAAGCAGTTAACGGAACTATTAAGAAGTAAATTAATATACGCTTAAATAGTATAAGAATGGCATGTAAATAAAGGACGAGCTCCTATATAGGACTTTAAGGAAGGTAATATAGCTTACCTAAATACACAAAACCTATAGACTTAATGGCCCTTGAAGAAACTCAATTAGAAGTTTGCGGGTCTATACCAAATTAAGAAGAAACTAAGCCTATACGCCTATAAGCTTAAACTACTAACTAAGATGAAAATATACCTAACGTTTTATATAAGCTTATTACAACCTTTAAAAGATAATCCTATAACTTATAAAGTGCTGCTACTACCTCCCATAATTGTTAACAACGGTAATAGTTTTTACTTTATTAACTTAATTAATAATATGCAATGGAAAATATAATCTAAATAATTTAAACTTCTTATTAAGTGGAAAGGATATAAAACACAAACCTAGGAAACCTATAACTAGATTAAGGCTAATACGCCTTCCTTAGTAAAAGAATTCTATAAGGACTATCCTTCGCAGCCTGCTCTAGCTAGATAGACATAATATAAAGGTAAATAACTGCCACCTAATATAAAGACACAAAATATAATAGCAGGAAACTTAAAATTGAAAAGAACTTAAACTACATTACGACGCTTATAAGGCAATAAGTTATAAATTCTTAACTAAATTAAATTGTTTTAGACTTTTAGTTAAAGGGGGGGGTACTATAACGGGACTAGCCCAGTTACAGTAGGAATGTCTTAGTGAAATACTTAATAGATAGATTCCGACGCTTTAATTAAATTCTGCCAAAATTCTGCCAAGTTAATTAAATTCTACTAAATTCCGCTAACTTAATTGAATTCTACTAAATTCCACTAATATAATGGAATTTGGTCGAAACCTGTTAAAACCCACGTGCGCTTATATCCACGCGTCTACTGCCAAGACCCTTGAATATTTAGTTATAAGTTTACTATATTCCTTTCTCTTCTTTACGCAACGTCTTGTTCTCTGCAAGAGCTATATACCCTTAGATTTAGATAGAATTTATATTATTCCTTTAAATCTTCCTTAAAGCCTCTTCGCGCCCTTACAATGACTTCCTTATACAGTTTTAAAAGGCTAAGAAGGACTTTATATACGGCTCTATAAGGTAGTAAATTAGTACTAGAGGTTTAGCTAGCAGGTAAATACTTACTGGTAGATTATTGCAGATAAGTGTTAAGTTACCTCACTTAATAATCTATATAATAAATTATTGCTAAATATTATTAGGAATATTATTAGCTTCTCGGCCACTAATAGAAGCTTTATATCCTTTAAGTCGCTATATAATTATAACTAATTAAGAAGCTTCCTAAACACCTTAGGCTTTATACAAGTTATATTTACAAGTCATTGCTTATAGCTGTAGAGCAATTGCGCTGTCCACCTTGTTTCTCGCTATATATTAGTATACTAAGTACGGGCCCCCCCAGGAAATAAGCTTATTACAATTATAAAGGTTAAGATAATAACATTATATAAGGTTTGCAAATGCAACTACAGTATCGCAACTAGGGCGTGCAGAGTCGCCATATTATAAGAAGTCGTTAATTTAGCGCGTGTGTAAGAGCTCTATATTAAAATGGAATATGGAACAAGAGCTTAAAGCTACATATTAAAACGGAGCCAAGAGCTCCATTTTAACTACTGTATATAGTATAGCTTGCAAATTTAACGCGCTTACTAATATGGAGGAGCTCCATATTTAAAAGTCGCTATATTTACCGAACAACACCCTTATATTTATATTTAAGCTCCATTTTGGTTACAATATAGAGCCTCCATATTTGTAACGGAGGTGTAACCAAACGACCCATAAATAGAAACAGTAGCACCTAATCTAGTTTTTACAGCGCCTCGCAGAGCGCTCCGTAGTCCTACCAGTTAACTTAGGGCAATCTTAAAGATATTATATTTTTATACTTTGATTTTTGCGATTTGGGTATAAATAAGTCAAACATACGTAATATTTTAATTTAAAGTAGAAGGATCTAAGCCTATTTTAGGGGAGTGTGCGAGTAGTAATTAGGGGGCGTACGCGTAGTAATTAGGGGGTATGCGACTAGTAGTGGCCTATTTTTAAATATATACGTTTGTTTAGTAGATAGGGCTATTATAGTACTAGCAATTTGCCCCAGATTGCCCTGAATTGCTATTATGTAATAGCAAGTTGCGGTCACCTGACTAATATTACAGCACTAGTGGACAGCCGTGGATAGCGGTGGATTGTAGTGGACTCGTATTTACGGAACCTGAGGATTATATAAATCCATACCTTAAGCGGCGCTGCTTTTCTTCTCCTTTCCTTTCTCTAGCTTTAGATCCTCGTTAATAGATAATCTAATTATATAGGCTTATATACTACCAGACTTGCGGAGGATAGGCTGGATGGCCCTCTTAGATAATAGACCTATCAGCTAATAGTATCCGGAGACTATCCGGATAGTCTTTGGATAGTCTTGGCAAAATCCCCTAATATGCTTACACTTGTAATGCACCCCCAATATTAAATAAATGATTTTTCTATTAGTATAGATTTATAGAGCTTGTAAAGCGCTTTGAAATAGTACCACTTTTATTTAAATATCCTAAGGATAAGTAATATTATAAGGCTTATCTGCACAAGCTCTGCGTAGGCTCTGCACGAAGCTCTACATACGGAGGCTCTGCACCAAGCTCTGCGTACGGAGGCTCTGCGCGAAGCTCTGCGGAGGCTCTGCATAAAGCTCTATACAAAGCTCTACACGAAGCTCTACACGAAGCTCTGCACAAAGCTTTTATAGAGCCTCCGTAGTAGAGCTGTCGTACGCAGAACCGTCGTACGCAGAGCCGCCGTGCAGAGCCTCCGTATACAGAGCTTCATGCAGAGCTTCGTGTAGAGCCTCCGCAGAGCTTCGTGCAGAGCCTCCGTACGCAGAACTTCGTGTAGAGCCTCCGCAGAGCTTTGTGCAGAGCCTCCGTACGCAGAGCCTCGTGCAGAGCTTCGTACAGAGCCTCGTGCAGATCTTCGTGTAGAGCTTCGTGCAGAGCTTTATGCAGAGCCTCTGCAGAGCTTCGCGCAGAGCCTCCGTACGCAGAGCTTGGTGTAGAGCTTAGTGTAGAGCCTCCGTAGAGCTTTGTGCAGAGCTTCGTATAGAGCCTTAGCAAATACTTTTAGCTTTCCTACTAGTTAGATATCTCCTTTCTACCTTTTTATTTATACTTCTCTTTATATAGAATACTATAAAATAAAATAAAAATAGTATAAAAGAGAGGAGACCTAGCAGTTTAAATTTAGTAACTTTTATCTATTCCTTATCCTCTAGTTCCATAATCTAATCCTTACCCTTTAATGCTCCTACTGCCGCCGCTATAGGCTAAGAATTCTTATTATACGCTAAACATTAAGCCCTATAATCCCGCTACTTGCAATTTCTATAGCACCTACTATAGAACCCTAATACTTAGTAAAGAGGTAAAGGCCTATTAGATAACGCGGAGTCGCTATATAAGCCTTATAGAACTAGTATTAATTAGCTCTTTGCCTTATATAAGTAATATAGATTACTTATAGTTATATTTAGAGATTTATAGCTCTAAATTAGATTTACATTTATATATAAGGGCCTCCCTATCTATACCTACTTCTTTAATATACCCCCCGCCTAAGCCATTATATTAATTACTAGTAAAACTTTTACCCTCTTCTACTTATTCTAAGAGTGGTTAGTTATATAGGTATTATATAAAGAAGAGAGTTTACTTATGGTATAGTAATATTACTAGAGAATCTCTTATATAATAGGACAAGAAGTATACTAGATAATTACATTTCCTAATTCCTAATAAAAGACAACGTTAGCAGAATTTAAACTTATAATCTATTATATTTATTTATAGCGTCGTATAATAGAGGGTAAAGGTTTAGTTTATTCCCTCCCTTGGTAACGTCCTATAAGAGTTAAAATATACGCGAATACTAGAATTAAAAGTACTTGTATAATTACAGAGCCTTAATCCTATTAATTCTATTAGCCTGCCCTTATTAATAATAGTAGGACGAAATGCACTAGGGGAAGGGATAGTTAGAATTTTATGGATATCTAGATATTATCTAAAGCTTATCTTTACCTTTCTTCCTAAGAAGGAACTTAAATATATTTATAAACTATAACTGGAACAGAAAAAATAGAATTTAACTTAAAGGCTAGAACAGAAAGAATAGAATAGAATCTTAAAGAACTAAACCCCTAAAAGAACACGCATAGACTAGAATACCCCTAAAGAATCTGAAATTATATAACGTTATTACTACTATGCTAAGAAGCAAAGCAGCTATAGGACTTCTAAATACCTCTAATAAAGAAACAGTTACTGTTTTAAACCCCTATATAAAGCTTATAGCAGTTAATACTAAAATTAAACGGCTTTAAGAGCTGCCTAAAGCTAGGGACACCCCTATATTTAGTGTCGACTTATTAGACAGACTTACTACGGTCCTTAAAGCCCTAGCCTAATATATAGCATTAGCATTGTTACGGTCCGCGAAGGTCGCAGACCCCCCGTTACTTATAGATGGAACCGACCCTATATTTAATAATTAGAAGCTTTCATTACGGGATAAAGTTTAAAGTTAATATAGACCATTTTCCTAATACCCGAGCTATAATGGCCTATGTTTTTGGCCGTACCGGTGGGGATATATAGACATACCTACGTCCGCGATACGCCTAAGACTTAGTAGACCCCTTCCTCTCTAAAGAAGAGATAATTAACTACCTATCTTTTGTTTACAAGGACCCCTTTAAGGTATATAATGCCCATCTAGATTATAAAAGCCTAGTAATAAAAATAACGGAGACCCTTTTGCCCTTCTAGACCCGCTTTTTATACCTAGCTAGCTAGGCCTAAATCTTCTAAGAAGATCTACTACTAGGCCTATTTAATAAGCTTACCCTAGACCTACAGCGGGCCGTACTACTAGTTTTTACTACCGTATAGACGCTAAAAGAACTTATAGATAGTGTCTGGCCATTAACTAGGGCCTTTGTTAAATTAAGGCATATCAGGATTTTTTTTTGGCGGCCGAAAATTAGGGTCTACAAAACCTGCATAAGTCGCGATTCTGGAGATTTGTGGCAACTTACGGCGACTTACTACAGCCTATAACTCGCGTAAAGCTAAACGTCTTACCCCATTAAAACAATACAGCTATATATATAACTAGCTTCTCCTACTCTCCTCCCCTTATATAATTTATAACTTAACTTAATATAGTAAGCTAATAGGCTATGTACTACTATAATAACTCTAGTTACTATAATCTACTATAGTTAGCCGCTATAACTAGCTACTATAACTAATGTATAGGAAGTATAACCGTAGGGGCAGGCCAGTAGACCTCTCTTATTAATTACGAAATTACCGCATATTACTAGGCACACTACCTAATCCTTTAAGCGGCAAGTTAGCAAACTTCTATTATTAAGCATAAAATTGCTATATATTGTCTGGTATATTGCCTCGTTCCTTAAGCGGCAAGTTAGTATACTCCAGTCATTAGGCACAAAATTGCTGTATATTACTTAGCATATCGCCTAGTTCCTTAAGCCGTAAGCCAGTAGACTTCTATTACTAAGCACGAAACTGCTATATATTACCTGTCACATTACCCAGTTCTTTAAGCGGTAAGCTAGTAGACTTCCATTACTAAGTATAAAGTTGCGTATATTGCTAGGCACTTTGCCCAATTCTTTAAATTGTAAGCTAGCAGGCGTCGCCGCATTAGTAGAGTATTCTAATATATTAGCTCGCATATTACCTAGTTCCTACATTGCAAGCCAGTAGACTTATTAATAGAGCACCACAATATATCGCTTAGCGCATTATTTAGGTCCTTAAATAGCAAGCTAGTAGTTATTGCTTATTAACATTATTACCCGGTTCCTTAAATAGCAAGACAGTAAACTTCTCTCATTAATAAAAGAATTACGGCATATTGCCAATATATTGCCCTATTCCACAAAAAATAACCTATTATATGCCTTCCATTAACCATAAGACTGCAATATATTGCTAAGGAATATTGCTTACTCCATAAAAAAAAACCCCTAGTATATACCTTCCATCAGCTATAAGACTACGGCATATTACCTACTACATTGCCCAGTTCCTAAAATAACAGCCTAGTATACTTCATCCACCAAACAAGACTTTATGGCAAATTACCTAGCATATTGCCTAATTCTACGCTAAAATATTATAAACACCTCGTTACCACATCTAAAGCACTTCTACTAGCTACTCCTTTAAATTCCCTAGCTTATTTATATCTATATCTAATATCTTATCCACAGCGGTCTTCTTAAACTTATACTTATTTAGAATTCTAACCTTAATATATAAATCCGTATTATATAAAATATATACTATTATAACAGAATTTTATTGGCTAATTTGGTAGATACGGTATATAAATTATTACTATTTGCTAAAGGACGGATTAAGCTCTATAAGCATAAGAAAGTATACCTTATTAAGGGTAATGCCCTCTATAATAGCCTTTAGAGATAATAAAAGGATCTAGGGCCCGTTTGGCTTCTTCTACAAGTTATAAATTACGCTATTCTTTTACTTTAATGGTGTTCCTCTAGGGAGGTATATAATGGCATCCTCGCTATATTTAGTAACTAAGGCCTAAAGTAAGTGTTAGCTTAGAGTTCTGGTTAAGCAGGCTGCTATTAAAAGGCGAAAAGGTGAAGTGCTTTATTACTTACTGCTATATATACTGCCCCAACAGTTAGAAAATCAGTGCTAATAATGACCTTACTATAATACCTCCCAACGTTTTTTAATTATATAACTTCTTTATAGATATCTAAAAGCGCCTTAAACTTTATATCGCCGTAAAGAATTTCCTCTTTATTCTGATCTAAGATGCTTCTAATAGGACTTTTAATTGTCTTGCTATAGTATTTGGCCTAAATATCCATTTTCTTATTGTCTAGAAGATCCTTATTAAATTTATCCCTCCATAAAAGTAACCTAGGCGTCGTTGCTGCAATATAGCACGCAAAGTAGCTACTTAAGGAGGTGCTGGCCATTTATACTAGTTGTTTCCCCTTAGGAGAACTATCTTATTTCCATTTATACAATTTTTATTAAAAATCCTCCTCTATTTCTAACGCCATTACACCTTTTATGCCCTATAGAAATTTAATTTCTTTAGTTCCATACTTATAATTTAGGTAGTAAGTTTAGAGCTCGCCTAAAATAACTTTTAATTTTTTACTATTAAAGCTAATGGTATTTAAGTTACGGCAAATTTTAAAGTTTATAAGTATTTGTCAAGCAACCTTAACCAATTCTTTAAATACCATAGACTGTACAACCTCTTAGGGTCATTCTTTCCTTATTTTAAAAATTAATTCCATAGCTTCGCTATTTTGTTAATTTTAACGGACGTATATTTTTTAAGAATGCTATTGTTGTCTTAGTCGTTTAACCAATCTAGATCTTTAAGGCCACTAATAATAAACCAGCACATATTTACAACACCATTCTCTATTAAAGTCCTAGATATGGCCCAGGTAAAGAATCTAAGGTATTTAGGTACCGTACTTTTATAGAAATAAAGAAATTAGTTAACCGTAGTCTCTTTATTCTTCTTATTATAAAACTTATCCTATAAAACCCTACTAAAAAACGCAGTTTTAATAGACTGCTAGCCTTTCTCTTCTTACTTACCGTTAACTAAGAAACGATATACATTTCTAGTAATTATAAAGTTTTCGAAAACACGCTGTCTTAGGCATTTGGATATTATAATTATAATAAATCTTACTATAGAGGCAGCCGGGGTATTAACTAAAAGATTGCCCTTCCTAAATAGTAGGACGGTGTTAGAGTACTATAGGCATAGCGTTTTTGCTTTATCTCTAAGAGTCTAACCAGCATTTTAAGTATTATGGTAGGTCCACTCTCCTAAAGTTCCCATCTCCAGCTATTCCTGCTAAATTGGTCACTCTATACCCCTAGAAACACTCTTAGTCTTATAATATATCACAAATCTTAATAGTGCCTCTTCTTGCTCTATAAGTATAGAGTGCTTAAATAGCAAGATATAATTGTCTCTTTAGGCAGTAATAACTTATAGAGCTATAATAACTAGGTTAGCACTATACTGTTTACGCATTATAGATATAGCGTTGCTATTTACGCACGAGTATAGTAAAGGCACTTTGTCCTAGCTAGGACACTTAGCATTATTAGCCTAGTAGCCTTTTAGTAGATATTAATTAGCATTTCCAGCCGCTTAATTAGCAGCCACTTTGTCTAGGTTTATAGTATAGTGGTAATTAAGGATAATAGTTAAGTATATGGTTACTATTTTACCGGTCCCTATACCGTCCACTAGAACTCCACTATTTAGCTATATTCACTCCTAGTAGAACATCTTAAATGCGCCATGCAGCTAGTATGGGAATGCCCTAAACTTTAGATTTAAACCCTATTTTCTTAGAATAGGGACCGTATTATTTACTAAGAGGGCCTTTTTAGAAACTCCCTATAGCCTAGCTAAACGTTTATATATCTAATGCTTTATTCTTTTAGCCTTACCGCCTACTTTAGCTATAGCAGCTTCTTAAAATCTAAAAAGAGCTAACGTTAGTCTAATTCAAGATATACTCTATATGCTTATATGCCCATACCTTTCCTTAATATAATTAGCAGACTCTGCCTCTTTATTAGCTTTGTTTATTATATCCTTAAGCGCCTTTTCTTCTAAGTTATCGTTGTCCGTAGTAACCTATATAATATTACCAGTTAGATTATCTGCGGTTATAAGCTATAGTTGGGCTGGCTTAAAATCTAGAGCAATTGCGCTTTAGGGAGCATTATAATTGTCTTTATTATACTTTATACTATCGGGACCCCCTATAGGCTAGATAGTTAGACCGCTATAGCCGTCTTTAGTAGTTTGCCGCAATTTGCCTTTAGATACTCTAGCAGGTTACTCCCTTTTTATAACTATATTTCTTCTAACCTAATAGACTTAGAACGCTACTATACGCTAATAAGGTTAATAAAGCATCGCTCTTACTTTTAGTGTCTTTATTAATAAACTTATTATCTAAGTACTTTAAGTGCTTAGGGGTCTGCTTAGACGCAGTCTTCCGCCATTTTATATATATAGGCTTACTGCGCAAAGACTGGCAAATTAGGGTATTGGCGATACTGGGAGGGTTTATACTCTACTTATGTGGTGTTTAGTATAGTATTTCTATAATTAAATACTTAGCTATAATTATTAGTATATAAATAACCAGATATTATTAATAGAACTTATAATCGGTACTCTTAAGTAGAAATTCTATTTTACTTCTGTGGTATAGCATACATTGCTAGAATACGGCTTGTAATGCCCCTTTCTAGGTAATATAAGCCTCTTTATAGGATTTAATATCAATCTATATAATTTAATCTTTATCCAAGTTAAAACCTACTAATACTGCAACGTCTTAAAATAGCAAGAAACTAATTTTTTTAATTATTAGGGTTTCTGTGTTGGCTTCTATAATATTATAGATTATATAAAGCTCTATGGTGTTTTAGGTAGTTAAGTTTATTCATTAAAATTAGAAGGTTATATTTTTAAGCAAAAGCGGCTTGCCTAATAGTATAGGCCTTAGTAATTCCGAGATTTGCTTAGGAGCAAATATAGGCGCTGGCGTTATTATGGGTTCGAATTTGGTTTAAGTTTAACTTCTAGGTTTTAACTGATTTTGGTGTTTTATGGCATTGGTTCTCTAAGATATTATTAAAGTATTAATAGTATCTTTAGACCAGCTGTCTAAAACACTTTCCCTCTTAGGCAAGTCGCTAAGAATATTCTAAATAAAGTCGTTGCGTAGTACTTTATCTTTAGTAGTACGAAACGCAACTTTATTAAGCCCGGCCTCCACTATACCATCTAAGATTGTCTTCTTAATTTCCTTAAGGCGATAAGCATTAATTTTCCATCTATTTATAATATCTAAGTCCTTTATAGTAATATATAAAGATACCAAGATGGGATAAAGAAGAAGTAGAGCGTTATTATATAAGAGCGGAAAAATCTAGTTAGTGTTTAGAAAAGGTACAAGTCTAAAGTAGATAGGTAAGACAAACCAATTATAAGAATAAATTAACTGGACAGATTGCCGCAGTTTTAGGGTATAAGTTATAGCATAAAGCAGTAGTTAGCGGTTAAACTAATTAATTAATTAATTAATGTTGCGTAGAGGTGTTATACGGGAGTTAGTTATAGTAGTAAAGGTAAAAAGTAAAGCGAAATAGATATTAAAGTTAAGTGCTCCAACAGTAACGCTAGTAGGTAAATTACCGTTATTTAATGCTTATTAATGGCAAGGTGAATTAAAATTTTCTAGTAAATACGCAAAATGCTAAGTCTAGCGGCAATTTGTAGTAAATTTCCTTAGGTAGTATAAGTCTTATATAGTTATAATCTTTAAGATTTAAGAATTAAACTAACTTATTAGTTTATTAAACTTTATAAATCCTGCCTAGACTACTAATATAAAAAGGTAATAACTTAGCTAAGAATAGAATTTATATATTATTTTTAATTATTTTATAATAGGAGACTAGATAAAGCTAATTAAGCCTTTACTATGGCCTCCTTTAAGCCCTCCTTTACCGCTCTTAATTAATCCTCTATATTGAATAGCCGCTAGTTAAACCGTGTAACTACTTATAGCACTTAATACACTTTATTTGGCGTATATAGTATATCCTCCCTTATAACCTTAAGCTAGTCCTTTACCAAAAGCTCTTAAAATATTACCTTTCAAATTTATATTATGCACTTTGGTTAGTTATAAATATAGTTTTATAACCTAGAGATAGCCCTACTTTATTACTTAGGCGTCCTGGATTGAATTAATAACGGATATATTTTAAGCCTTTTTAGCCTTTTAAAATTCCTTAATTTCCGTCTTTAAACTCTTAATATTCTGGCGATTAGCGGCTAATGCAGTCTACAAAGCATCCTACCCCTTCTTTATACAACTAATTGTGTAACTTATAACATTAAAGAGGTCCTTCTTTTATAATTTTCTAGTTTCTATAACAGCCATCTCCACAGCGCTGTCTTAATTTAACTTGGTTCTCTCTAAACCATATATAGTGGCATTTTTAGTAGCTAGTAAAATAGAATCGGGTGGCGGAGGCTTCTTAATAGGTAGCTAAGCTGTCTTTATAGCTTTAGCTACCTTACTATTCTTCTCCTACTTAATTAGAAATCCTTTAATCTCCTTTTAGCAACTATCCGCCGCCTTTTTCTTTCGCGGCTTTAGAGCTAGCCTAGTGGTCCTATATCTGTTCTTTAGTAACGCCTTTTTAATATAGGGACGCTTAGTACGCTTAGCTGGGGTAGCTGCATACCCAGGGTTTTTATTTATCTATAATAACCGATCAGCGTAAGATATCTATAACTCTTTATTAGCATATATACTAATATAACATTTACTTTAAAAATAGGTTAAGGACTGGTATATAGTTAAGTTAAAGAGAAATTAGTTCTAATATAGAGAGTAGGTAATAGATAGATAAATAGTATTTAGCAGTAAGATTTAAGAGGGAAGCTTATCCTTATTAACGTTAAGAACGTATATAAAGCAGATAGGTGGTAGTAATTTAAGGGAAGACTTTAATGGAGGATTTTCCTATATAATTAGTAGCTGGCTAATAGAGGAAGGGCAGAAGCCTATAGTCATAATATTATATATTACAACTTTTTGCCCAACTTCCTTAAATATATATATATAGGTGGTGGCCTTCCGCAGCATTTTATCGGCATTGCAACGTTAACGCGTTTTGGTAATGCTCACTAATAAAATTACGCTAGCTAGGGTACCTATAGCATGCTAACCTAGGTAGGAGTGCCCAAAGCGTGTAATAGTTCACCAGCACACAAGATCGTCGCCTAAGAGGCTCCGAGACAGGATCGACACTACCCTTGTATGTCTCGGATACGGTTAAATATTGAGTCATAGACTACGGAGTTCCGGGTCTACTTTTATGTATTTAGTTTACTTGATTTCCATAGATTTAGAATTAAGTTGCTTATTTAATTCTCCTATACTGCAAGCTTATAGTTATGAGTCCGGATTGCACTACCTGCTAAACCAATTAATCTACTACCTTATTTATGAAGTTACTACTTCTACTACCTTTGCAAGTGTCTTAAGCTTCTTTACCTACTAAACAAACGAATAGTTATACCTAACTAACGAACGTACCTAATAGACGAACAAACTGACGAATAAAAAAAAGTTAAAATAAGGTTTCGCCAAGACGCTAACCTAAGACCCTGCTTGACCTGTTAAAATTCTAAAAATAATAACCAATATAGACGGACCTTATTTAAAATTCAATCTTATCTTTAAAAAGCCATCTGATTAGATATAATGGTTCTTTATTATTTAAGATACTGCTAAAATAAATAACGTATAGTAGTATATCGACCTATTAAAGAAGAAAGACAAGCTTCTAAAGCTGCAGTTACCCAGTTAACCTATACTAAGAGACGTGCTTCCTACCGCTATATTAATAGCCAAGCTAGATCCAAACCAACTCATTGCCTATAATTAACTCTACGCGGAATATAAGGATAATATCCGCGTACACTAGAAGCAAGAGCAAGCCATAAACGATATCAGCAATTATATCGTCCGCACGATATCAGTAGCCTACCTCCCTCTTATTAAAGACCTCGAAACGGTATACGAATGCCTTTAAGAGTTAAAAACTGTACTCGCCCCTACCACCTTAGGTTAAAAGCGCGACGTTCTTAATTAATACATGGCTCTTAAAGCCTATAACAAAAAGCAGAGCATTGAAAAATGGTTAAACAGCTAGAGGAGCGTCTATAAGCTAGTAGAGGAATTAGAGCTTCTAGATGTATAGGGATTTAGGCCCCACTATAATTTTGTATAAGTAATCAAACCTATCTCTTCTAGCTTTGTAGGAGCATTAGAAGTAGATCTTATTTAAAAAAAATAGAAGAATAAAGAGGCCCTATCTATTATCAACCTTATTAAGGAATTTAAGGAGCACTATCGCATACAGTAAGCATCGTCTACCTTAGCTGCTAATAACTCCGCATTCGCAACTCTTTAAGGCAACGCAAATTCTAATTCCAATTTAGACTCTAATGGCAATTCCAATCCCAACAGCAATTTAACTTTAAATTTAAGATGGAATAAGGAATGTATATACGGCCTTATACATTGGTTTAATAAATGCTACTACATCTCTAAGTATAAGCGTCCTTAAGGATGGAGACCAAGGGCAGATGTCTAGAAGAAAGTAGATAAAGCTATCTTATCTATACCTTGGATTAAACGCATCGTTAACTAAATTTAAAAAAGAGAATAGGAAGTAAAGGAGAACAATTAGAATATAGAATCTATAATTAATTTTGACTCTAAAACCCCACCTTCTACCAAACTGACTAGCTATGCTGTTGTGTTTAGTACTGGTTAAACTCCTTTTAAACTCTAGAACACCTAAATACTTAACCCTAGCGTAGATACCCACGTCTACAATAATAAAGAAGACTTTACCTTCTTATACCCAGCAGCAGAAGACGACTACCTAATTGCTAGCGGAAATTTTGCGAAAATTTAAGCTTACGGAATAGTAACTATTACTGTTAATACACCTACTGGGCAGTTAAAAATGAAGCTATCCTATATAGCACTAGTACCCACTATATTTATAAATATTGTAGCACTCTTAAGAGCTACTAATAATAATATCTATTTTGACTTAGGACGAAACTTACTATACCGTCTAGTAACTGGCGAAATAGTATACTATGCGAAACGACTAGGGGGCCACTGGGCACTAATATATAGAGAGCCTAAAAATACCTTAGACTTAACAACTTAATCAACCTTCTTAATAGGAAGATTTTAGCCAAGCTAAATGGCCCATAAACTAATTAGAGCTATAGCTACAAGATAGCATAAAATTCTCGGCTATATAGGACCTGATGCTATTGCGCAGCTTTCTAAGCACGTTATTGGCGCAGAGCTAACCGAATTTAAAACTAACGAACGAGTACCGCTTAAAATTAAATGTAAAGTTTGCTTACTAGTAAAGCACATATATCAGATCTCTTAAAGACGAGAACATGAATTTCCAGCCACTTAATCATTTAAACGGCTAGCATTTAATATTATTTACCTTGGAGTACTAGGGTATAATGGTAATAGATATATTATGCATTTCTATTGCACATATTCTAAATTTAACTTTGTATTTACCTCCAAGAATAGAGATAAAGCTACTATCCTACCTACTATTTGTAAGACTCACCATTTAATTAAAATATAATTCTACTAAGACGTTACCTTCTTCTGGAGTGATAATAAATAAGTATTTAGACAAACAGAAGACACTTTAGAGACATAGTGTATAGATAAAGGCATTATCTTTAAATGCTAAGCACTATATACCAAAGAATAAAATAGTGGAGCAGAATGATCTAGACGAACCCTTCTGGAATAATTAAGATCTATATAGCTGGAAGCATCCTTACCCCTATCTCTAGAACCAGAAGCCTTTCTTGCTACTGGCTATACACTTAATCAAACACTAAATAAGTAACTAGGGTAGAAAACTCCGTACAAGGTCGCCTACGGAAAGCTACCATTATTTACCTATATGCACAAATATGGTTGTAAGACCTATACACTAAACAAATAAGTTAGAAAGGGAGACAAGCTAGCTCCTTATGTATTAATTGGATACCTAGTTGGCTATAATTTAATAAATATCTATTAAATCTAGATTCTAAGCCTTTATAAAGTTATTTAAACTAGAGACGTTATATTTAATAAGACCTCGTTCTATGACCCCAAGGGCTAAAATATTAACTACCTACTAAGGGAAGCATTAGAAGATACTATCCAGACAATTAGTCTACCAGAGCCTCTCTATAAGGATAAATCTAAGGGTAAATCTATCCTATATAGACCTACCTTGAATATAGATTAAATGACTATATCAAGTGACTTAGCAGAACCTCCTATAAAGGACATTAAATAGCTACCAACTCCTAGTAGAATGGTATCTCTAAATTTACTAAAAATAAATACCATACCGGGAGGACTTTAAGACGATATCTTGAATATAATTGAAATAGGTTCTACCCAGCTAAGCAGTTCACCAAAACCGTTAAATACAGCTCTATGAGCTAATGAGCAGAAGGTTCTAAATGAATTTAACGTCAAGCGTACGCAGCAGCACTAGCCAATATACCTACCCTATTTGGTTACTACGCTGGCTTTGCTACAGGACTAGTAAAGGATATTAACTAAACTAGATCCTCCCTGTATTAAGATAATCTTCCACTAAAACTAAAGAATCTAAAAGAGCTAAGAAAGCACCCTTTAACTACTGGCTTTTAAAAGGCAATAGAAAAAGAATATAACGACCTAAAACGCCGAGGGACATTTAAGACTATCCTAAAGGAAGAAGCAACCAACGACCAGATCCTTCTGCTAAAATGGGTCTTTAAATACAAGTTCGACAGCGACGACTACCTATAAAAGCTAAAAGCTTAACTGTGCGTCCGCGGAGACCTGTAGATTACTGAGGAAGAGACCTATGCAGCAACCCTAGCTGCTCGAATATTCCGTGCCCTTATGGCTATAGCAGCCGTATTTAATTTGGAGATTTAACAGTATAACGCTGTAAACATATTTATAAATGCAAGACTAGATAAGCCAGTCTACTGTTACTGCCCAGAAGGCTTTAATCAAAATAGACATATCCTAAAGCTACTTATGGCACTATATGGATTGAAAGTCTTACCACTACTTTGGTATAAAGAGCTTACTAGTATACTGGCCAAATTCGGATTGAAGCCTGTCTTAGGTACTAACTGTCTTTATACCAATAGACGACTTATTGTCTTCTTCTACGTAGACGATATCGCCGTTCTATTTCCCAAAAAGGACCTTTAAAGAGTAGAAGAATTTAAAGCTAAACTTCTATATTAATACGAGATCCATGCACTAGGAGACCTATAATAATTCCTAGGAATTTAAATTAAACAAGATCGGGTAAGTAGAAAGCTCTAGCTCTGCCAAGATTCCTATATCAAAAAGATAGCTAGTCGGTTCAAGATTGAACCAGAAAGGTTCCTTAAAACACTACTACCTAATAAACTAATTCCGTCCGACCAGTAGACGAACCCTTAAAGAACACTAGCCTATTAGCAACAAGTTGGTTCTCTTACGTACCTTGCCGTATTTGGAAGACCTAATATTACGAAGACGCATTTAAAGCTAGCCGAATTTCTTACTAATCTAAATTAAAAGCATCTTAATGCATTAAACCAAGCTATTGCCTATTGCCTTGGAATAAAATCTATAGCTATTAAATACTCTGGCGAAGTATTTAGAGCATATGTATACTTTAGAAACCCTAAAGGAGAAGACGTTACCTTTTACAGAGTATCTAACATAGTATTTGCAGACCATAAAGAGACTAGACGGAGCTCTTAAGGATACCTGTTTATTCTATTCAGAGGACTAATTAATTGGAAGGCAATCCTACAACAATTAGTAACTCGCTTGACTACTAAAGTAGAGCTTCTCTCCCTATCTACTACCGCTATTAAAATTATCTGGTGGCAGCGTTTCTTTAAGGCAATCGGTCTTAATTTAGAACGTGATTTTACCCCACTATGCAATAATATGCAGACTATACGACTCCTAAGACAGGATACACCAAAGCTTAACACCAAGCTACGACATATTGACGTCTATTAGCACTGGCTTAGACAGGAAGTCTAAGACAAAAAGATTAACGTATAATGGGTCTCTATAGATAAGATGCCTGCCGATGGTCTTACTAAGATCCTACCCCATTAAAGGCATAAGGCATAGGTAAAGTAATTAAATTTGGTGGACATTTGATATTAGATTACTACTACAACTAATAAAGACTTCTAAGTATTACCCTGTACTACTCCTGAAGTTATATCTAAATTTCCTATTTTGGTATAGCTTTTATCTTTGTTTTATTTTCTATAGCTTTAACTACACTGTCAAATCTGGGGGGTGTGTAACAGTTTACTAGCACTACGCTGAGACACAAGATCGTCGCCTAAGAAGCTCCGAGATAGGATCGACACTACCCTTGTATGTCTCGGATATGGTTAAATATTAAGTTATAGACTACGGAGTTCCGGGTCTACTTTTATGTATTTAGTTCACTTAATTTCCATAGATTTAGAATTAAGTCGCTTATCTAATTCTCCTACACTATAAGCTTACAAAGCGCCTAATACAAAAAGTCTCTTTTACTAAATAAAGGGATAGAGCTTAAAGCTCCTTACTATTTGGTTATAAATCGCCTCTATATTATAACTGTTCAATCTATATACCTTTTAGTATTACCTATTTTATAATTAGTAGCGGCTACTACTATAGCTTATTTAAATCTATAATTATTTAGTAAGGCTCCAGAATAAGGCTCTAAATTTAACTTTATATATTAATACTTAATTAATATTAGTAAGCGATTTAAAGGGCCTCTCTCTACTACTAGGCCTTTATTATGACTCCCTACTTTAGTATAGCAATAGAGCCTTTTTAACTAACCTCCTCTCTATAATCAGCGTTTCCTATATCTTTACCTACCTCCTATATAAGCCCCCCAGAAATAAGCTTATCGCAATTACAAAGGTTAAGATATTATTATTATTATAAGGCATGCAAACGCGACTGCAGTATTGCGATCTGGGCATATGGTGTCGCTATATTATAAGAAGTCGTTACTTTGGCACGTATATAAGAGCTTTGGATTAAAATAGAATATAGAATAGAAGCTCGAAGCTCTATATTAAAATAGTGCCAAGAACCTTATTTTAACTACTATAATCTAAAACAAGCCATATACTAGTATAAAGAGAATAGTAATAGAGATTTTATAGCTAATACGCCCCTTAATAGATACTAAGTTAGTAGCAAAGCCCCAGGAGTTACTAATTAGCCTTATATTAAGCACGGAGTTACTAGTAATCTATTCTTCCCTAGCCGCATTTTAAATTAGGTATAGCTCTAAAGCTTTAAAAGCTATATTAACTTTATATTTACTCCGCTCTACTAATTAAATAGTTAGATCTAAAGTTTATATTAATTATAACTCTAGCCAGGAGCTTTAATTGAACAAGATCACTGCCTTAAAGAGTAAACTAGTAGGCATTAATTACTAAGCGCGAAATTACCGTATATTGCCTAGCACGTTGCCTAGTTCTTTAAGCGGTAAGCTAGTAAACTTCTATTACTAAGTACGAAGTTACCGTATATTACTAGGCACATTACCTAATTCTTTAAATTGTAAGCTAGCAGGCGTTGCCGTATTAGTAGAGTATTCTAATATATTACTCCGCATATTACTTAGTCCTTATATTATAAGCTAGTAGACTTGCTAATAGAGCACCACGATATATCGCCTAGCGCATTACTTAGGTCCTTAAATAGCAAACTAGTAGGCGTCGCTTATTAATAGAGCACCGCGATATATCTAATCGTGCGTTGCCTAGTTCCTATATTATAAGCTAATAGCTCCTCTTATAAGTAGAGTATTCTAAATATTGGCTTATATATTACCTAGTTCCTATATTATAAGCTAACGACTTCTTTTATTAATGGAGCACTATAATATATTACTCGCGTATCGCCTGGTTCCTTAAATAGCAAAATAGTGCACTTCTCTTATTAATAAAAGAATTGTAGCATATTGCCAATATATCGTTTAGTTCTATAAAAAACAACTTAGCATATACCTTCCATTAGCCGTAAAACTGCGGCACATTGCTAAGTATATTACTTAATTCTATAAAAAAATAATCTAGTATTTATCTTTTACTAACCTTAAGACTACGGAATACTACCTACTATATTGCCTAATTCTAAAAATAATAGTTTGTTATACTTCTTCTACTAGAGAAAAATTTAGGGTAAACTACCTAGTATATTGCCCAATTCCGCGCTAAAAGGATTAAAAATATATCGCTACTATAATCTATAATATTTGCATTAGCTGCTTCTTTAAATTTCCTGGCTTATTTATGTCTACGTCCAGTCTCTTATTAGCGGCTTTTTTTTTAAACTTCAGCTTATTTAGAATTCCACTTTTAATATAGGAAACTGTTAATAGTAACACCCTCTATAATAGCCTTTAGAAATAATAAAAGAATTTATAGTCCATTGGCTGCTTTTATAAGTTATAAATTATATAGTCCTTTTACTTTGGAAGTGTTCTTCTAGGGAGGCATATAATGGCATCCTTACTATATTTAGAAACTAAGGCCTAAAATAAGTGTTAGCTTAGAGTTCCAGTTAAGCGTGCTACTATTAAAAGGCAAAAAGATAGAGTGTTTTACCACTTACTGCTATATATACCGCCCTAATAATAATAAAATTAGTACTAATAATAAATTTGCTATAATAGCCTTTAATATATAGTGCTGCTATAACTTCTTTATAGATAGCTAAAAGCGTCTTAAAGTTCGCGTTGCTATAATGAATTTCCTTATTCTAATCCAAGATACTTCTAATAGAATTTTTAACTATGTTAGTGTGGTATTAGACTAGATGTTTATTTTTTTAATTGTCTAGAAGGTCTTTACTAAATCTATCCTTTTATAAAAGTAACCTAGGCGTTATTGCTGAATTACGGTATGTAAAGTAGCTGCTTAAGGAGCTGCTGGCCATTTATACTAGTTTTTTCCCAGTAAGAGAACTATCTTCTTTTTACTTAACTATTTTCTGCTAAAACCCTTTTTCTATTTCTAATACTATTATACCTCCTATACTATATAGGAATTTAAGTTGTTTAGTTTTATAATTATATTTTATGTATTAAATTTGGAGCTTATTTAGGACAGCTTTTAATTTTTGGTTATTAAAGCTAATAGTATCCCGGTTGCGGCAAATAAGAAAACTTATAAAAATTAGGCCACCGACCTTAACTAATTCTTTATATATTGTAAACTGCAAGGCACTTTCAGGGTTGCTCCTTTCCTACTTTAAAATTTGGGTCTATAGTTTAGCTATTTTATTAACTTTTACAGACGTATATTTTCTAAAAATGCTAGAATTAGCTTAAGCGGTTGCCCAATCTATATCTTTAAGGGTGCTTATAATAAACCAGCATATGTCTATAATACCATTCTTTATTACTATGCTGGAAATAGCCTAGGTAAAGAATTCTAGGTATAGCGGTGCTACTTTTTTTAAGAATAAAGGAATTAGTTAATATAAGTTTCTTAATTTTTTTTTTATAAAACTTATCCCATAAGATTCTACTAAAGAGCGTAGTTGTAATAGTCTGTGTACCTCTATAGGGGGCTATTAAAGAACTATAAGCAGGGCCTTTTCTTTTTACCTATAAGAGTCCGACTATTATTTATCGCACCATAATCTAACTAGTTCCTTAAAGTCCCCATTTAAAGGCATTTTTAAGAGTTTAGTTACGCTATTCCTTTAGATATACCTTTCATCTTATAGTATATTGTAAACCGTAGTAGCGTCTACTCTTTTATTATAAGTATAGAGTCCTTAAATAATAAGATGTAATTATCTCTCTAGCTAGTAATTATACTTAGAATTACAATAACTAGATTTGCACTATACTGTCTTTACATTATAGATATAGCGTTTTAACTTATATATAAGTATAGAAAAGGCATCTTATACTAGCTAGGACACTTAGCGTCTTTAGCCTAATTATCCTCCTATAGATACTAATTCGCATTTTTAGCCGCTTAATTAGTAGTCACTTTGTCTACGTTTATGGTATAGTAGTAACTAAGGACAATAGTTAAGTACGCGATTACGATTTTTCCAATTCCTATACTATTAGTAAAAACCCTACTATTTAGTTGTGTGCGCTCCTATTAGAATATCTTAGATAGGCCATATAGCTAGTACAGGAATAATTTAAACTTTGGATTTACTAGAAATAGGGGCTAGGTTCTTCGCTAAGACAGCCTTTTTAGGAACTCTGCATAGCTTAGCCGAAGGTTTATATATCCACTACTCTATTTATTAACCCCTATTTCCTACTTTAGCTATAGCGGCCTTTTAAAATCTAAAAAGAGCTAATATTAGTCTAATTTAACATGTATTCCATATAACTATATACTTATACCTTTACGCAATAAGCATTATAGCCTATATCTCCTTAGTTTAGGTTATTATCCTTAAGCGCATTTTTACCTAAGGTATTTTAGATTATATTAGTTTCTATAGTTTTACCAAGGAAAGCTTTTATAGGTATAAAGTTTAATTATTATATAGGGTTTAAGCTAATTAAGGATATAAAGCAGTTTTGCTTTAGGGAGTATTGCAATTATTTTTACCGTACTTTATATCGTTAGGATTGTCCATAGGCTAAATAACTAGATTATTACGGCTGTTCCTAGTAGCTTACCATAGTTTACTGCAGTTTGCCTATAGATGCCTCTAGTAGGTTACTCCCTTTTATAATTATATTTCTTTAAACTTAACAGACTTAGAATACCGCTGCGTGTTAATAAGATAGATAAAGCATCTCTTATTCTCGCCATTTTTATTAATAAACTTAATATCTAAGTGCTTGCGGATTGTCTTAGGCATAATCTTCTACCATTTCTTAAGTGCGGCCTTAGTGCGCAAATACTAGTAGGTTAGAGTATTGGTGTCACGGAGTGAGTACAAGCGACGATAATATATAGCAAAGTAGATATTATTAAGCTATGTACATAAACTGTGTGATAAAGTCAAGACGTTGCATAAGGAGAGAAGGTAAGGAAACGGGAAGAAAGGGTATATATCGTTAGTTTGGTTGCTTAGTCAACACATATACGGAGCAGAATAGGATTTAAGTAGCGGTCCTAGCAGAACTTGGTAGGATTTAATAGACTTGGCAGAATATAGCAGAATGCGGCAGATTACCGTCAGATTGTTATCTCGCGGTTAGTCTCTTCTTACTGCGTCGGTGGAAATAGGTAGAAACAGGTAGGAACAGGTGGACGTGTATAAGGTGTTACGAAGGTGTCCTATAACAGTACCCCCCCTTTAAACTTGAGCTTCTACAAGATAGGGCTGTGGTAGTTCTAGGTGGAGTTTATAAAAGTCTTCTACAGCTTATGTAAGTCCTATAGAGTCAACAGGTTCCCATAAGGGCTTAGTAAAGCCTCTCCATTTCATAAGGTATATATATTTGCGTTTCCGTTTATCATACTTAATATTGTTAACTCTTTTAATAAGGTACTTATCCTCACCATCCACTTTAACTGGTGGGGGAGGGTCTTAGATCTATCCAGGTAGGGTGTCTAATACAGGGGCGGTAGGGCAGAGGACTAACATATAGAATATAGGGTGGATTTTAACCGTATTAGGGAGCTTTAGTTGGTAGGCATAAGGAGAGACAACTTTTTCAACCTTATAAGGGCCGGCGTTCTTCTAATTAAGTTTCTTAGTAGGTTATTTTGTGTTTAGATTTCTTGCGTCTAGCCAAACAAAGTTACTAATTTGGTAAGCTGGTGCTGGGGTTCAGTTCTTATTTGCTACAGCTTTATAAACAGACTAGGCCTATGTCATTTTATTAGTAAGGAACTCTTATAGTTCTTCTATCTTCTTTACAAATTTATTTGCTTCTGCAACTTATAAGGCCTAATAAGCTAGGTGAGGAATATTACTAAAGGGTTTAAAACCTATTTATAGGTGCTGGCCATAATTAGCCAGGAATGGGGAGACCTTTGTGGTTTCTAAGACAGAGTTATTTATAGTAAACTTAGCAAATGCAAGCCAGTCCATCCAGTTATCCTGTAAATATGACGTGTATATCCGAATATACTATTCCATTATAGCATTTATATATTCTGTTTAATTATCCGTTTCTGGGTAATATGCCGTAGATAATAGTGCTTTAATGCGGAGTTAGGTAGTCAGTTCTTTCCAAAACACTAAGATAAACTAGCGGCCTTTATTAGAGACAATTGTTTTAGGAAGTCTATAAAGTTTCCATACATAATCTAGGAACAGTTGGGTAACGGTAGGTATTAATATATTAGGGCAGGCGATTAAGTGTCTTATCTTAAATAGTTGGTTTATAACTACCATAATGTTTATGCAGCCTTTACTTACGGGGAGGTTAATAATAAAGTTAATTAAGATGTCCTTCTATCTTTAGTCCGGAACAGGTAGTGGTTTTAGGAAGCCGTTATACGTCTTATATAAAGCTTTAGCTTGTTAGTAGGTATAGTAGCTGGAGACGTACTTCCGTATTATATTATGTATGTTCAGCTAGTAGTACTCCCATTAGAGTAGTTCTAGGGTTTTTCCTTAGCCTGGGTGGCCGGCTACTAGTAGATTGTATACGTGTTTAAGAAGCCCAAGCTTAAGTTTACTATAATTAGGGACAACTAGGCGGTTTTAGTAGTATAAGCGGTTTCCGCGGGCTTCGCATTTACTTAAAGAAATCTTTTTAGAGCGTCTAACGCCATCTTAAATTAGCTTAAGTGTCTCTTAGATAAACTTATTATTTAGGTATTTATTGACTATAATCTGTTTAATAGTTTAATCGGTTATTTTAAGGACATATACCATAAGATCTTTAGCAGGAGGTTTAAATAGCTTAGGGCGGAGTAGGGTCTAATTGCGGTAGGAGCGCACTTCTTCTTAAGCTGGTGCGTCCTGTAAATATTAGGTTAGGGTATTAGGCTTCTAGCCTTAAACACCTAGGCGGTATATAATTGAGAATTGGAATTGGGACAGATATTCTAACCAGCAGGCTTAATGGTGGCTTAGCTATTTTATAGTTGTAAAGTACTATAGGTTTTTATAGTTACTAAGAACTTTAATTAGGAATCCAGCTCCTTCTAGTTCTAGTCGCCATTGCTTAAAGCATTTAATAATAGCCAGCAATTCCTTATCATAGATCTCGTAATTGTATTCAGCTAGGCTTAGTTGTTTTAAAAAGTATACTATAGGGTGCAATACTCCTTTCTTATTATATTAAGACAGAATGCCTCCAGTAACATAATTAGATAAGTCAGCTTCTATAACACTTATTTAGTCTGGGTCAAAGTATTAAAGCATAGGTACAGTGGTAAACATAACCTTTAGATAAGCAAAGGCCTTCTTACATTCCTTATTAAAGACAAAAGCTTTGTCCTTTTAGGTTAAGGCTATAAGGGGTAAAACCAAGGCGGAGAAGTTATTAATAAACCGTTAATAGAAGTTGGCGAAGCCTATAAAGGCCCTTACGTCCTTAACATTCTCAGGTTCTTGCTAGTTTACAATTACTTTAACTTTCTTAGGGTCCATTTATACGCCGTCTATGGAAATAATAAGTCTAAGGTATAGGACTTCCGTTTTATAGAACTCGCATTTATCTATATCTAATTATAGGCCGGCTCCACGCAAGGCTTACAGGACCAGTTTAATATGTTTTTAGTATTTAGCCAGATTATTGCTATATATTAAGATGTCATTAATATAAGCAGTATAAAAGACGTCCAGGTATAGGCATAAGGTGTTATTTATAAAGTGTTAAAATAAACTTAGGGCATTTGCGAGGCCAAATAGTATTACTAAGTATTTAAATAATCCGTATTGAGTACGGAATGCAGTAAGCTATTTATCTCCTTTTACAATATAGAGGCAGTTAAATGCATGGATAATATTAAGCTTTATATAGAAGCAAGCCTTACTTAATTAGTTTAGTGTCTCTTAGATTAACAGGATTAGGTATTAGTTTTTAATAGTGACAGCATTAAGAGCTTAGTAGTCTATACAGAAGCGTAGACCGCTACTAGGTTTCTTAACAAAGATTACTAGTATAGTTATAGGTAAAGAACTTACTCTAATAAATCCTTTATCTAGATGTTTGTCTAAGTACTTCCGTAGTACCTAGAGTTTATTTCAGGACATTCTATATAAGGGTCCAAATCTAGAATATTTTCCTTCTTTAACTACAATCTTGTAATTATATAGACGGCGTTCTAGTAGCTTATTAGCTTCCTTTTATAAGAATATATCTAAATAATCATGGTATTCTACTGGTACTTTTATGGCCAGGTTAGTATGCTTCTTTAGTGCTAAGGCCTTTTTAATATTAGCCATTGTAACAGCAAAGATTATATATTTAGGTTTCCTGGCGAGTTGTGCTAATAGGGTAGCTCCAATTATGTAAATATCTAAGGTGTTAAGCGGGCTTGGATTATCCTTAGTTTCTTATATAGTTTTGGGTTTGGTGTCAGGTACAGAGTCAGTGTTAGATTTAGGTTTAAGTTCTTTAAGTATCCTTTTTATAGTAGAATACCAGTTCTTCTGGTACCTTTATATATTAAGCTTAAGCTTCTGCTTGGTTCGGGGTGTAGTAGTCAGAGTCGGTTCATATAGTTTAGTATAATTTCCAGGTTCTTGGTAGACGTTAGTGGAATTCTCATATTGGTGGAATTTAGTGGATTTTTCAGATTTCGGTTTAGGGTCTAAGCAGCAAGTCATAAGGCACTTCTGCTTGTAACAGGAGGCGGTAAATAGAAGCTTAAGGTTGTCCTAATTAATGGTTACCTTATATAGCTTCATCCAGGGTTATCTAAGGATTACTAGGTAACCTAGGGTAGTTATAAAGAGCTTAATTAATTCTTCGTGGTTCAGGTATTAGAGTCTTAGGGCCGCTACATAAGTAATACAGCCTAAGATAGTGCGTTTGCCATTAAATCCAAATACATTAATATATTGGTTAAGGGGTATTAGGGTAAACCTATTGTCTTATATAAAGATCTTGTTAATAAATCCTATACCACTAGCTCCTATGTTAATTAGGACTTAAGCGTTAGCCTATTAACTTTTCTACCAAAGACGGCAGTTAATGGTTATACTACAATCCTAAGAGTCAGGGTTTGCAACATCTAATATATTTAATAAGATCCTGTAATATAGCTGTCCCAAAAAGCAACTTAACTCTAGAATATGCCTTTTAGTGGTAAGTGAGAAGGGGTTCCTATAGAACGTCGGTTGTAACTTCGTCCTTATAAGTAGTGCTTACTAGATACAGGGCTAGAACCAGGTAAAGATTAGGGACAGTAACTAGAGGATTAGTATGGTAAACGGCTGCTGGTATTAACCATTTATAAATTCTTTTGGAAAGGGACAGAGCAGTAGCTGGAGATATAAGCGTCGCTTCCGCACTTAAAATAGAGGCCGTGTTTAATACGTCGCTCTCATTTAGCGGATCCTTTTGGGGTATAGGAAAGGGTTTTAGTATTAATATCTATAGCGTCTAAGTCCTTACGGGTCTTAGGCGGCTAGGGGGCAGAGTATTAAGGTGTATATTTTAGGGCAAGGCGTAGTAAGTCATTATATAGGCCATTAATAACGTTAATATAGGCAGTAACAGTACCTAGTAGTTTAACTTCTACAAGAGATACTTTTAATTTAGGGTTTAGAGACTTTACTAGGCAATTAATTAAGGCGGGTTCATTCTATTTAGTCTCTTTGGCATAGCAGTGGAATTTAGTAAAGTATAATAGGAAGTTCTTAGAGCCCTATATTATCTTATTTAGTTTCCTTTATAATATAGCGACTTAATTAGGGTCGCCATAAAATGCTTCCAGTATAGTAATTAGTTCCTCTACTATACTTGGTTGGAACAGGTATATAGTATCCATGGCATCTCCTTTTAGGCGGCTTATAGCGTAACAAAGCTAACTATTAGGGGTAGGGTAGCGGTCAATATTGCCGCTTAACTTGTTCTAAAGTTAGTTAAGGAAAGAGCGTAGCTTACTCCTCTTACTAGAATAGGCGGGAGGATCAGGGAGACATTTAGATAACTTTTTTTTAGGGGCATTAACTGGCAAATTTGGGGTTAAGGAGTTAGTTTTAGATACATTCTTCTCATCCAGTGTTTATAGGTTAATAGTAATAGGGATAGGTGGGGGCAACGGTATAGTAGGCGGTAGGTTATAATAAATCTCTTTAACTTCCTTTCTTAGGGATTGGATCATCTCGTAATATTAAGTTTCTTATTGGGCAAGAGTGTCCATAAAAGCCTCTTAGAGACTTCTTATTTATTCGGTAAATAGGGTGCGTAGGTCATTTATAAATAAGGGGGTTTTTGGGTTGTTCTGCATATTAGTTAAGGCGGGATAGAGTATATAGTTTAACGTAATGTAGTGTTACAGAGTGAGTATAAGCGATAATAATATATAGCAAAGTAGATATTATTAAGCTATATATATAAACTGTATAATAAAGTCAAGACGTTGCATAAGGAGAGAAGGTAAGGAAACGGGAAGAAAGGGTATATATCGTTAGTTTGGTTGCTTAGTCAACACATACACGGAGCAGAATAGGATTTGAGTAGCGGTCCTGGCAGAACTTGGCAGGATTTAGTGGACTTGGCAGAATATAGCAGAATGCGGTAGATTGCCGTCAGATTGTCGTCTCGCGGTCGGTCTCTTCTTGCTGCGTCAGTGGAAACAGATGGAAACAGATAGGAATAGGTGGACGTATATAAGGTGTCACGGAGGTATCCCATGACAATTGGCAATACTAGGAGGGTTTATACCCTACTTATTTAGTAATTAGTATAGTACTTTTATAATTAAATGCTTAGCTGTAATTATTAGTATATAGATAGCTAGATGTTGTTAAAGGGACTTATAATCTATACTCTTAAGTAGAAATTCTACTCTATGTAACGGAACCTTGTAGTAGGAACTACGGTGGGTTCTGTTAATAGGCTGGGTATGTAGGTACAACAAATCAACAACGTAATAATAACTGGTGGAGTAGTTGCCTAACAGATTAACTCCAATTATATTCTAAGATTCACTACAAGAAGAGAACTATCTACGGTAGGGATTAAGGTCCTTTAAATACACAACCATACTCCTAAGAAATCCTCTCTTGTACGTAAGGTATATGTTGTCTATATTAAACGTAATGTCCCTTCCATTTAATACAGTTAATACGTTCAACACTATGTAACCTCAGTTACTATTCCTTATTATATAGTTCCACCGGATCTATCCTAGACTATGCCTATATTAACTAACTAGCTTCCGCTGACTCTTCTTTAAGTAGTTATAATATTATACTTAAAGCGTCCGTAACACCATCTCCCTTTTCTTTATCTTCGTTCTTAAAGATTCCTAACATCTCTAAGTCGTCTACTAGAGGTATAATGTCCGTTTAATTAGTCTAGTTAATATCTATACTTATTATACCTAAAGCTTCTTCTTCTCTTTCCTGGGTTAAGCGTTACCTTTGTATAGTTTCCTCTATACTATTACTAGGTAAAGTAATGGCGATTCCCTGCTCTTATTGCGCTAAAGAGGGGTTGGTTTGTATTGCGCTAGTAAGTCCTATATCTTAACAACCCTCCTTTTGTTCTGAATGTATTAAAGCAAACATTTAATCGTCCTATAATGTTCACTCTATCTTTAACGCTAAATATACGCGTCCTATGACTCTTAACAGTCTTTAAGTTCCCTAAGTAACTTATTATAGGGTCTTATATTTAATCTACTACTACAAAACTTAACGGTAAGCTAGCCTCCGCGCTACTTAAGGTTTAATATACCTTAGAAGAGTCTGCACGCGTTCTTAAAGCTTAATATTTAGCTTATGCTCGTCTTTAATATCTTAAATGTGTTTATAAGAAGGTCTATTCCAAAAAGTGGAAACTGGTTCAACAGGGTCTGTCTGAGCTGGGTAATAAAAGGATTGGCTCTCCTTCTGCAAGGGAAACAACTCTAAGTAGCTTAGTAATTACTCCTCTTAGGTCCCCCTTAGGTAACTTATTTTTTGGTAATTCTTCTTTATTAATATTGCCTGACCTACTCTCTTCTGATACTCCTATACCTTTCCTATAGCGTTCCTTAGGTTGCTTAGTAGTTCCTAGGTAGTCTTGCTATAGCCTATCTACTTTACTTTATACTATGTTTTGTTATCTACGTCCTTATAACTAATAATCTTTAAAACTTGCTATTTATCTTCCTCTTATCCTCTATATATGTCTGCCTTATAGACTAGTGGCTTAACATTCCCGTATACTAGCTCTAGCATTACGATATGCTGTATAGGGTAGATTTTCATTTTGGCTAGTAGGTTTAACTTATATATAACTAATAAAATTCTTTGCTTAACTTTAAAAGGTCCTAGTCTAACATAGTCCAATTTCTTGCTTAGTCATTAACTCTTAAAATTTTTATATAGTAGCCACACTTTATCCCCCTTCTTAAGATCTGGTCCCTTAGATCTCTTAGCATTATAGTACCTTTTTATTTATTTTTATACTAGTTTAGCTGTTTCTTTAAGGTCTGTATAAAGATTCATTAACGTCTCTATTCTTTGTTTAGCTGTGCTACTCGTCTTTTTTGCTTAATGTGGCGATAACAATATTCTTAGCTTGTATCCGTAATTCGCCTTAAATGGTAATGTCCCCATTCCTTCTTATGGTGTTGTATTATATGCAAACTGTGCAACTGGTAATAACAATACCCAATTATTTTATGCATAATTAATATAATGCCTTAGATACTGCTCTAGTGTCTAGTTTAGTCTTTCCATTTGTCCATCCGTCTGCGGATAATACGCTATAGACATTACTGCGCGAACTCCTTATTCTGCCAGAAACACTTCTTAAAATACTGCTATAAATCTTGGATCTCTGTCTAATATAATCTTATTTAGTGCTCTATATCTTACAAACACTTCTTTTATATAGATTCTAGCGATATCCTCTACTGATATCTCTTTAGTGTATACTATAAAGTATCCCCACTTTATTAGCTTATCCACTATTACTAAGATTGCGTTATAATCTTATCCTGTAATAGGATCTCTTAATTTTAGTAACTTAATAATAAAGTTCTATAATATAACCTCCTATAGTCTTCCTGGTATCTTAACAGGTTGTAGTCCTCCATATGGCTTATACCTTGTTAGTTTATTCCTTTAGCAATCTAGATACTCCTTTATAACTTATCTTGCTAGTCCCCAGATTCCTTAAATAATGTACTCCTCTTAAAGTCTTAACACTAAGCCTATAGCTCCGTTATGTTCTTATATTATTCCCTTATGGAATTCCTTAATAAACTCTTCTGCAATAGACCTAGGTATATACGTTACTTCTCTATTTTTATATTGCTCTAAGTCTGGATCCTCTGCCTATGCTTCTTAGATCTTCTATATTTATTCACTCTCTAGTAACTTATAGATCTAACTTTCCTTAGTTGCTGTAATCTTTGGATAATTATACCTAATTAATCTATCTTAATCCTTTCGTAATAAAGCTCCCGATAGCTTTTCACTACTCTATAGTTTAGCCTTTCTGCTTAGAGCGTCTGCTTATGCATTATCTGTACCCTTGGTATACTGAATTTCGAAATAGTATTTTATAAGCATTTCCGCCTATCTAACCTATCTTTGGTTGAGTTCCTTCGTTATTAGGAATCCTATAAGGTTCTTATAGTCTGTCTTTACCACAAATGGTTTCTCTATACCTTGTAAGAATGCTCTTTATTTCTTAAGTGCTACAACTATACCTAACAACTCCTTGTTGTAGATATCATAGTTTAACTCTAGTAGTGTCATCTTCCGACTATAGTATGCTACTGGGTGCCATCCATCTTAATATTTCTATAGAAAGTATGCCCCTAGTATAAAGTCTAATACATCCATTTCTACAACTGTCTCTAGACCTGGTTAATAGATCTTAAGAACTGGCTCCTAGGTAAATAACTCTTTAATTCTCTTAAATAGTTCTTATTACTCCTTTCCCTATACCTATGGTTCTTCTTTCTTTGTTAACCGCGTAAACGGCTTAATATCCTGTAACCATTGCGCTATAAACCTTCTATAGTAATTGCAAAACCCTAGAAACGATTTTAACTATATAACGTTCTCTAGTTCCTGCTAATTCACTATAGCCTTGATCTTCTTTAGATCTATGCTAAGTTGGCCTAGTTTAATAATAAATCTAACAAAATTAGTCTTCCTAGTGAAGAACTCGCATTTCTTAATTACTACTGGCATCTTTTCTTCTTATAGTCTCTTTAAGACCTATTTAATGTGTTCTCTATGCTCTTCCTTACTCTTTAAGTAGATGATAATGTTATTAAGGTATACCATAACAAATTCATCTAGGTGTTCTCCTAATACACTATTAATTCGCTTCTGGAATGTTGCTAGTACGTTTATAAGCCCGAATTGCATAACTAATGGCTTATATAGTCCTTCTTTTGACCTAAAGGCTGCCTTCTATTCGTTGCCTTCCTTAATTCTAATCTGGTGGTACACCTATCTCAAATCTATCTTTATAAAGATCTTTGCGTTGCCTATCCTATCTTGGATTTCGCTAATTAAGGGTAAAGGATACCTATCCTTCCTAGTAATACTGTTTAACTGTCTGTAGTCTATACATATCCTAAGCTTTCCGTTTTTCTTTAGGATGAACAATACTGGATATCCTACTAATAACTATAACGGTCTAATATATCCCTTTTATAAGTTCTCCTGGATAAACTCCTTAAGCGCTACTAACTCTGTTTTAGTAAGCTTATAGATTAGAAAGAACTTTAGAC
>Ga0307507_10002076_pt1 | contig 43364 bp, 35 predicted proteins | sample 7_EM_MG_FD_207223 | JGI IMG/M metagenome (GOLD analysis project Ga0307507, IMG submission 207223) | Populus trichocarpa ectomycorrhiza microbial communities from riparian zone in the Pacific Northwest, United States - 7_EM | ecosystem: Host-associated > Plants > Roots > Unclassified | place... | reverse complement strand
TTATTGCAGGTCACCTCGGGTTGCCCTTAGGACAACCCCCGGACACCCCTCGGATGGCCGTCGGTCACGTGCCGGAGGCACGTGCCCGTAGTATATAGTCTCCACGATCCTCAAGGCCTTACCTCCTCAAGGATTCGTCTCTCTTACCAATCTATCTTGTTCCACAATCGTGTCCTTATAGCCCCCTGTCTACAAGTCCCCCTTACAATTGCCGCCTAACACCAGAAACTAACTAAGGATAATATTCTTACCCTAAATAAGCGTCTTTCCTAGTAAACAAACTATCTTAATTAGGGACTACTCTACGTGCCTATTAATCTTCCTACAGCTAAGCTCTTTATATTTGTTAATAGATTATTTATAAATAATAAAGATTTTAGCTCCTAGCTAGGATATAAGATTATTATTATAAATAAATCTACTAGAGAGAATAACTTTATAATCTACAGTAATCTTATCTATTAGAGCTTAACTAAAAGTAAGCGCGTTACTTAAAGTATTCTAGTGTTAAAGATATATAGAATAGTTAGCGGAGTTAATATAGTAATTACAATTAGAACTACCCTAAAGATAATTATAGATTAACTTAAACTTCCTATTATCCCTATAATTGTGTGTACTAACTTATATTCCCTTTATAAGTGTCTAGTTAAGCTTAGTACCATAAAGAAGAAGCGCCTTATAATTAACATTATAGCACTTTAGTAATCCTATAACCGGCAAGAACTCTTTAAGATTTAATAGATTAACAGCTAAAATAACCTAGTAGATATAATAACTGTTAGTAACATAAGGTGATATTACGTAGCTACGGTTTGTAGATAGTATAATAATTGTTATTCTATTCTTTTTGTTCTGATAAGGAAGGGCGAGGAGCTTAAGGCTCCTCGCCACGCTAGTGTTGCGGCGACACGTGACCACGTAACCACATATAATATATTCCCAACACTGGCAATTTTTCTTTTATAGGTTGCCTGTATGACTATACCGTTCTAACTGCTTAACTAGTGTAACAGATATTAATCCTTCTTACTTACTATTGCCATTGTAATATAAGTCTCGCTGTCCCAAATTTACTAAAGAAATAGTAGTTAACCAAGTAGTAAACCTTAAACTGTTATAACCTCAAATTGCCTTTTAGTATGTGATACTTTCTTACTAGGAAATCCTGGGTAGATTAACCAGGGAACTATATTATTGAAATAGAGTTGCGGAGCTTGTTGATATCTAGCTCTATTCCAAAATCCACCTCTACTAAATCCTCTATAAGAGCCTCCTCTGCGGTAGCTAGAGCCTCTGCGTCTATTATAGCTGCCACAGCCTTATCTATACCCACTTTATCTATAGGAGCAATCAGTGCAGTACTAGCCGTTATTATAACTGTCATATTCGCCGTAATTAAGCTCCTGCTAAGGGTAGTTATTAAAGTAGAATTGCTGTGCCTTATAAGAGCAAATAGTGGTACTAATTATAGATCTTAAGTCATCTAATTTTCCAGTAATCTTGCTGTAATAGGAGCTACTGGTACAATCTTTAAGCGTAACCAAAAATGCACTATGGTGTTGAATTGGTAGATACTAGGGAACTAAAGATAAAGGTTATTGCGGAGGTTGTTACGGAGATTGCTACGGAGATTGCTGTGGAGATTGCTATGGAGGTTGCTACGGAGGTTCTTATCAAGCTTGCTACTAGTAGGTTAGGATATTATTCACAGATCTAGCTTATTATGCTAGTTGTCTAGTTGTAGTAGGGGTTAGAGGAAACGTCTCAGCGCTTAAGTTAAACAAGGTTGAGAATCTCTGGTAGGACAGAGCTTGAGGTATAGGTTGAGATACAGCAGCCTAAGGAACTTAAGGTGTTTGATAGCCTAAGGTTATCTATAGTAGTTCTTGTGGAGCTTACTGCTGAGATTGCTGTAGAGATTCTTACGGAGGTTGCTGCGGAGGTTAAAGCGTCTCTAGTGGTGCAGCGATTGGAACAACTAGTAGTGCAGCAGTTAGAATAGCTAGTGGAATTAGCGGAGCAGCTAATAGTTAGGCTGGAGATGCTTGTATAGCTAATAGGGGACTATAGAAAGGTGTTAATTATGGCTGTTTGTTGTTGGGATTCTATTAAGAGTTAAACTTCTTTATAGTGCGTATTTGGTGCTTAATCTCTTATAAAGTCCATTTATGCTCTTCCTTTATATTAAGGACTTGCTCCTAAATGTTGTCTCTAATAATGCCCCTATCTATAGGGATAAATACTCCATTCTCCTAAAGGAAGTCTTAAAAATTCTAAATAATATTAACATTACTAAGTACCTAGGTGTCAACGGTCTATCCTATAAAATCCTCCCTAAAATATTCCTACAGTTGTACATCGGCGTAGTGTCTACTTTGGTAAAATAGAATATGGTATAGGAGGAAGCTATTAACTTGTTTTGCTGTATAGGTTGTTATATTAAAAATAGGAAATTCGTCTTAATCTTTATCGATAAGTTTCGCGTATATGGCTACCCCTAGTAGTAAGGAGTCTCTCTAATTGTTAGCCATGTTTTTAGAGGAAGGGAAGTGTTATAGGGTTATAGGAGAGGAGGTGTTATTAGTATAGGGATTGTCGATTGTTGTTTGGTACACGTTTAGACGAGAATCTGCGATTATAGGGCTTAGGACCAGTTCTGGCCTTAAATCGCGAAGACTTGTAAAGCATGTTATTCTGCGTAATAAACGCAAGAATCTGTAATCTGGGAAAGGCTTAGGACCAGTTCTGGCCTTTAAATCCTTAGATTCGTAGAAGAGTTCTATTTAAGGTTTAGGACCAGTTCTAACCTCAAAAGACAGCTTCCTTTAGTACGAGTAGCACTGGTACAGTGGCTCGTCTCTTCTTGGGAATACTTAGCTGCTTTATAGTATAATAGTGAAGTTAACCACTAATCAGTGTTGGTAACACAAGGTGATATTACGTAGCTACGGTTCGTAGATAGTATAATGATTATTATTCTATTCTTTTTGTTCTAATGAGGAAGGGCGAGGAGCTTAAGGCTCCTCGCCACGCTAGTGTTGCGGCGACACGTGACCACGTAACCACACGTAATATATTCCCAATAATAACAAAGGCAAACCTAAATAAGGCTCTAGAAATGTTTGTTAATATAAACACTCTATATATGCGAGTTAAAGGTTGGGTTAAGAGGAAGTAGGAGTATAATATTCTATAGACCCTAACTCCAACTAGCTAATTAGGATTTTCTATCCCTAAGATAGAAAATTGCTATTAGCTTGCTTATAACTAGCGCCTTAGCGGCCCTAATATAATATCTAATTATAACTCCTAAGCAAGAAAGCACCATATGTTAAAAGGCAAATTTTGGGATAGCAAGACTTATATTATAATGGCAATAGTAAGTAAGGAGGATTGATATTTGGTACGCTAGTTAAGCAGTATTTGTATATAGATGGCAACCATAAAAGAAGAGTTGCTAGTGTTAGGAATGAGGCAAGCGGTCATTACGTATCGCCGCGACACTAGCGTGGCGAGGAGTCTTAAGCTCCTCGCCCTCCCTCATTCCAATGATTATAAGCTTTTAACCAACATTACTGTAACCTACTCGAGTAGTCGTTATTGGTGAGTTACCCTGTGTGACCAATACCTTAAATTTAATAACGTATTCTTTAACATTCTTATAGTTTATAAGAGTAAGGTTTCGCCATTTAGTGTATATTTTGGCGTACGTTACGTCTCCTTTTAGCTTGAATTCTATGTATAAGATTTCTATTACATCCTCAATTTTAATATAGTCTTTGATAAGGTTCTATCCACAAGTGCTATAGGTTATTATTGGTATGCTTTAACAACGTGCAGAATACATATATCACAATGATATGTACTATGCGGTGTTGTAGGTGGATGTTGTCTTTTAATACGAAAAAGGGTGAGGAACTTAAGGTTCCTTACTACGCTAGTGCCGCGGTGATACGTAACGGCAACTTGCCTTACGTAACGGCAACTTGCTACACATGGCGGCAATTTGCCTCCTATTGCAATGCAATATATTCTAGCTATACTGGGAGTACTTTAGAAAATGCGGAGGACTAGTATCCTATAACTATGCAGTTTGAAAATCTATATATACACTTCTCTTTCTTTTCTTCCTTCCTTCCTTCCTTCCTTACCCTATGCCTTTATATTAGTGCTATTGTTAGTAGCACGTTCTACCCATTCTACTATCTTTAACTTGATTTGGTTTATGTTAATAAGTCGCTTAAGAGCTAATAACGGTTTGCTTTTAGTTATAGCGTCTATAGGGTTACTGTCTCTATCAATCTACTTAACTTTAGCTATTTCGCGTCTTTTATATAATTAATGTAGGCATATAATATTAATCATGAGTCTCTTCTCCTGTGTAGTTCCTAGTTTGATAAGGCATTTATAGATCAACTTTAAATTAGTGTAAAGGATAAGCGGTAGGCTGATGTTAAGTTACAATTTAACTGTGGCCTTAATTGCAGCGCCGATGTTAAAACCATGGGCTATAGCATATAATTTAGAGGCTAGTACGCTTCTAGTAATTCTCTTGCACTTAACTAAGGACTAGTGGACGATATTTGCCTTATTTAATGAGTTTGCTAGTACTAGGATATATCCAATCTATAATAAGAGATCCTTATTATTTGCAAATAAGGAATTAGTGAATATAAGTAGTTGTAATGTCTCTATATTAAGTTTAACAAAGTTTAAACCTCTTGTTAGGTTCTTAATTTGCTACTAAATCCTCTTATTAAGCAGTTTTGTGTCTTTCTCGTCAGGGTTAATTACCTGGGCAGCGTAGGATAAATTAAAAGAAGCTTTAGGCTGGTATATGGACGTAATATAAGCTCCTCTTGCTTATTAGGCGATGTATTAGTCCTTAAGTGTAAGTGCTATATGAATAGTGCCTCTGGAACTAGTTGTTGTAATAGCTTCCTTAATATTAATAAGGGTTAAGTTCTGGCATTGGCGCTTCTGTGTAAGCGTAATTATATAATCCTGTTGTTGGATAATGCCTTCGTTAAACTTAATTGGGTGTTCCGGTGTAAGTTGTTTGCGTTTCTTAGTTGGGAACTTAGCTTTCTTAATCTTCTCCTATTCTAAAGCTGCAAAGACTGAGTTGGCTAGTAGGAGGGTATTATTAGTCTGTAAACCAACTATTCCGAAATTTATGGGGTTGTTAAGGTGGAGTAAACAGGGGTTATAAGTAGATTGGCTTATGTTTAGTTCTTTAATATGGTGGTTATAGTAAGTCTTAAACTAATAATTGCCTGCCTTAGGAATGCCGTATAAAGGTTTAATAACCTTTAGAATTGTGCCTTATAAGACTCTAAGTGCTATACTAAGTTCGAGAGGTGCCCTAATATAGAAGTCTCGATTTAGTCTTGTAGCTGATTGTATATAGGCCTGTGAAATATCTTATAAGTAGAGATGTGTGCCACTGTTCTGAGTTATGGCCGTAATACAGAGAATAAGGCGTTGGCTGACTCGTTGGATTATAGGTGATTGGGTTAATACGAGGTCTTTTTCTAGGTTATTATATGCCTATACAACTAGTCTTGACTTCTTAAAGGCTTTATTAGAACCGGGGTTTTTAATCTTGTTAATAAATCTAGAGTTAAATACTCTATTGCTTTGTGGTATATCTTTAGGGTTGACTAGTTCGAAAACTTCTTTCTTAAGTAATCCCTTGATTTCCTTCTGGCGTAATACTACAAACTAATTAGACTTTGTGAGTTAATCATTGTCCTTATCTTGTAGATATATTAAAATATTCGCGGTATTAGCTTTAATAGGGTACTTATATAGTCTACCTCTTCTACGCTTAACGGGTTAAGGTCCAGGCTTAGTTTAAGGTAGGGGTTTAGGTTTAGTTTGAGGTGGTTTACTTTTATTGTCTTCTAGTTATATATCCTCTGTAATCTTAGGGTCTACTAGATATGGTTTCACAACAATACTATGGAACTTGGTGGGTCCGTAGGGAAGTTGTATAGTATAGGTCTTATTTTCAATGCTAAGTAGGTTGTGCGGACCAGACCAGTAGCTAGGTTGGCCTATAGGTCCTTCTCTCTATACCAATACGGGTGAGTTAAGTGGTAGGTTATAGATTGCAGTTATTTTGGGTCTGTTGCGCATGTTAAAGGTATCTGCCACTTAGCGCTTAGCTTTAAGCTTCTTAACTTCTTCTATAGCCTTTTTAAGAGCTGCTGCTCGTTGTATAACTATAGGGTTAGGTGCGTCGGATTCTACCATATATGGGTAAGCTCCGAATACTAGTAAGGTAGGTATAAGACCGTTAGGGCCTGCGGAATCGTTGATTGCTTTAAAGGCCATTTATAGGGCTATATCCTTACTAATATCTGGCAGTTCTGCAGTAATGATATGGTATATGCGATGGAGGGGGCTATAGTAGCGTTCTACCATTCTAACTAAATTATGGGCTTTAATAGGTACACTTTTTATAACTGTTCCAAATATTATAGCGTATTGTTTGAATTCCTTGCTTATAAAATTCTTGCCTGCATTATGTGTGATAATATTAGGAGGTCCTAGGTATGTGTTAATCTAGCATATTTATAATATATCCTATGTATGCTTGGCGCTGATGTTTTATAGCTATCTACCAGCTTGAAATCGTGTTCCTTTATTAACGATATATAAAAGGGGTGCGCCATTAATATACATAATATTAACTACGATTGAACAGTTGAAATTGATATTATTATATAAGGTAAATCTAAATCTACTAGGCGACTTTCCATGTTTTTAACAATGGTGGCAGTAGCGTGTAAGATAATCTAAGGTCTTGCTATTAACATCATGCCCTAAGTGTTTAAGTATTTGTACAAAACGCTCAGCTAAAGGGTGGCCAAAACGGCGATGCAGTCGCTTTAATTCTACGTTGGTAAGGTAGTAGGGGTTTTGTTTAAATGACTTAGTTAAATAAGTACACAGGGATGTGTTCTAAAGTAGAAAAGGGTGGCTAAAGCGATATATAACGGGTACTTTGCTCTAAGGGGTGATTAGCATATTTTTTAGGTTGTTGTAGTATACTTATAGGTAATCCATGTCTGCCAAGCAAAGCAAAAATGGGGTATCGACCTTAATAATATAAAACTCGATTATGCTAATTGGGGTAATTACTTTGGCTAATCTAATTAATGAGGTTAATCCGATGCCGAACTATATATTAACTATACCTTGTGTGGTGGTATTGAGCTGTACATTAGTATCAAGTCTCTGGAATGCCAAGAATTGGCTATATCCTGCTATGGATCGTTTAGATGCTCCTATATTAATTATTATACCTATAAACTTGTCTACAGTATAGCGGGACGTGGATATAGTTATATTGTAGGTAAAGGGGTTCTGGTTAGTTATAAGAGGTACTGTATTGTCTATAGTTATAACCAAATGGCCAAAGGCTTTATTAGCTAGGGTGGCAGCTATAGAAATCGCTTTCTGCTGTTCTACTTGGCTAAGGGAGGTATAGTAGTAATTAATATTCAGTTGTGAGTTCTTATTAGTTACCTTATAACTTATATTAATAGTTAGTGCTTAAAAAGCTTCCTTAAGCTCTTCTTTTAAGTTGGTATCGTTATCCTCGTAATCTATAATATATTAGTTAAGTCATTTCTTAAATTGGTTGTTAAATTTGCCAAACCTATCTCTATTAGCAGTTCTGAACTTGGCTTTAGACTCTTTTTACTCCTCCTTAGTATGTCTTTATAAGCGATATCCTTCTCTGTTATATATAAAGCAACGTAGTTTCTTTCGGTTGCGGTTATATAGAGGGTTGTTACGGTTACTGCGGTTATAGTTGTTATCTCTTTTATAGAACCATTAGTCTGTGAAGAAGGCTTATGTCTTCTCTATATACTCTTTTTTGTATGCTATAATAGACGATTGAAGTTTGTTAATAAGAGCTCTAAGGTTATCTAGTGGGTTAGAGACTGTATATTTGCATACTGGTATTCCCTGGCAAGAAGTGACGATTTTGTTGTAAAGGAAGTCTATAGTTTATAAGGTAGATCTAAGGCTATGCTATAGTTGATAAAGTCTATAGATTAACAATTAGAGATATTTGCTTATTGACTTATTTATATTTCCTATTATTACTGTTGTAAGTGTAATGGTGTTCTACTTGTCTAGGTTCTTGCGTTGAAATCCTAGTCCTTTAAAGAAATTCTAAAGGTGCTCGCAAGCTTTGGCAAATGGTAGACGGGACAGTTGGTTTGTATAGAAGTGGTCCAAAGCTAGTCCTTTTAGCATAGTAGGGAATGCCTTAAGGTAGGCTTCTTAGGGTACGTCCGCTTGATTATAGATATTGTAGAATATTGTTAATTTGTAGTTAAGGCTTTTGTTTATGCTACTATATTTCTGCTCCTCTGTGTATATCTTGGCTGCGTTCGCAATTTCCTTACTATAGCTAGTTATAGTAATAGGGCGGTTCTCCTCATCTATAGATTATACGTAGAGTTGCTGTATTATTATTGCAGGTTAAGGCGTAGCAGATAGTGTAAAAGTGGACGTAGTCGTAGATTGAGGTATAATAGATGGTGTAAAGGTAGAGGTAGTCAGTATACTAGTTAGTTAGGTTATAGTAGCTTTAGCTTATTATTGCTCCTCTAAGGTACCCTCTATTATGTATACCTTAATCGATCTTAATAGCGTCGGTCCGTACTTATTATTAGCTAATTTAATTATCTCTCTACTCTATTTAGTTTGGTCTTCTTCTTGTGCTATATTGTATAAAGACTAAAGGAGTGTTTTATTTTATTTGTGGTTAATATTAACCCATACTCCTCTGATGTTTAGGCAGTTACGTAGTTACTAAAGCCAGTATAAGGGGATTTGCGTAAAGATATTAACTATAAAGTCCTTAAAATCTCCCTAGAACGATTTTTAGAGTATTAAGTTGAGCTAGTTGTGTATCTCTATATATAGGTATATCTTGCATTGTAGGTAGTTAGTTAGTTTATCTTTAGAGGCTTTTATTAGGTTAATCCCATTTTTCTATTTAGCTACTTCTTTCTTCTAGTCTTTCTCTATTCCTGACATCTTGTTTATTATGTATTGTTTGGGTAAGTAAGGGTAAAGGTAAGGGTGTTCAAAAGGTAAAGATAGGGGAACGGTTAAGGAGGCGGTTAAGGAGGCAGTTAAGGAAATAGTTTAAGTTGATTAAGTAGGGTAAAGTGCTCTACGCAGTAGTCTTCTGAAATAGATAGAACGAGATATCTAGAAGTTATTGTGGATACTAGACAAGTACTTCTAGGTAGTTTCTCTTCTTCTCTTTAACTAAAATAGGCTGATATGAAAGGTAGATAAGTACAACTATCTTCCAATCTGCTGTAAGGTGGACAGTATAACTGTCTTTTAAGCTATCTGCGTGTTTCCTGATCTGTGCGCGCTTACTAATTAGTGTTGGTATGCTTTAACAACGTGCAGAATATATATATCACAATGATATGTACTATGCGGTATTGTAGATGGATGTTGTCTTTTAATACAAAGAAGGGTGAGGAACTTAAGGTTCCTTACCACGCTAGTGCCGCGGTGACACGTGACGGCAACTTGCCTCCTATTGCAATGCAATATATTCTAGCTACAGTTATAGAGATGCAGTTTATTTCCTTAAGTTGCTTTCTCTTTTAAGCTTTAAGATCCGCCTGATAAATTTTAATAAGCTTATTATAAGCGTCTCTCTCAGCCTAAGGTTAGTTTATAGCTGGTCCGGCTTTTAGGTTAACTGGAGCGTCTAAATTAAAGTTATTTTTAATTAGCTACTGCCCGGTGCTTTTCTTCTACTTTTTGTGGTCTATGGGGCTTTTAAGTGTCTAAATATTAGAGAGATTAATATTAAACTTAGAGTATTTAATCGCTATAATAACTTATAAGAGAGAAGCAAGTGTTTTAGTAAAAAAGGGTAAGAAATAATGTTCTTTGGCTTATATACTATTACCTTTTTAGTATTTAGTGTAGTGCTAAGGATTTAACAACTGATAATAATAATAATAATAATGACAATGGCACTAGGAATAGTAATAGTGATAGGTAATTAAGATATTAATAAAAAACCTAATTTAAGGTTAATAGACAGTAATAGGCAACTAAGATATAGTAAAAAAAGCTGATCTTAATTAACAGGATATCTGAAATTTCTAGAGTGTGTATATTAAAGTTAGAGTGCGTATATTTAAGGTGTCTAGAGTGCGCATGTTTAAAATATCTAAAGTGTATATATCTAAAGTGTCTGGAGTACGCATATCTAAAGAGTCTAGAGTACGTATGTCTGAAGTATCTAGAGTGTAAAGTATCTGGAGTATGTATGTTTAAAAAGTTTAGAGTGCGTATGTCTGAAGTGTCTAGAGTGTAAAGTATCTGGAGTGCGCATGTCTAAAAAGTCTAGAGTGCGTATGTCCAAGATGTATCTTGAGACGTAGTATACAGGTTGCTGCGCGATAGAAGCGTCTCCGGGCTCATAACCTGTTGAAATAGGTATAGTTTGATGATAATTTTTATTGAGCATTTTTTTCTAAGAGGGTAGGAAAGCAACAAATATATAGAAGAGTGTTAGAGGTTCTACCTGATAAGAAGTAATACACGCTAACCGAAAACCTACTTCAACACTCTATCCTTACCTACAATGAGACTGGGTATACCGACTACTCCAGTATGCTTGATGACTTTGAGAACGTTTACGCAACCATGGAACAAAATGCTGGCTATATTCTCACAGAGAATCTGCAAGACCAAAGCGCGCGAACCGGGCTGGCACTGGCAGGGTGGAAACCAAAAAAGGACATGGCTGCTCAAGCCGTGGAATGGTGGGAATGGGGTGCGTAGGAATCCTTTGCTCTATGCTGATCCTTCAACACAATTCTCTAAGGGAGTGAAAATTCAAAAAGCTAACACTCCCGCAGACTGGGAGGCGTCCTACACACCTGGCGAATCTTCTCTTGTCTTTGGCATCACCGGCAATAATCTCACATTTTACCAATTCAGTGATGCAAACAACTTCGTCATAGACCAGCGCGGTTTCAACACTCTCCTCAAAGGCATCGCGTCGACATTTCTCAAGAAAAACGATTCTCGCCTTCTCCTCAACACCATCGTGACTGACGTCACATACTCCAAGGACGGTGTTACCATTACCAACGCCGATGGCTCTTGCATCAGTGCTGCCTATGCTATTTGCACTTTCTCGCTCGGCGTGCTGCAAAACGAAGCCGTAACATTCAAACCAGCTTTGCCCGACTGGAAGCAGACGGCTATCGAGAAGTTTCAAATGGGCACGTATACAAAAATATTCCTGCAGTTCAACGAGACTTTCTGGGACCCGAATACCCAGTTCTTCCTCTATGCATCGCCGACAACACGAGGCTACTATCCTGTATGGCAGTCATTGTCCACTCCCGGTTTTCTACCCGGGTCAAACATACTCTTCGTGACGGTTGTAGAGTGGGAGTCGTACCGCATCGAAGCTCAGTCCGATGAGAAGACAAAGGCGGAGGTCATGGCCGTCCTTCGCGAGATGTTCCCAGATATTGATGTTCCTGAGCCTATCGCGTTTATGTACCCTCGCTGGAGCCTCACGCCCTGGACGTACGGGTCCTACTCCAATTGGCCCGTCGGAACCACTCTGGAGATGCACCAGAACCTTCGCGCGAATGTGGAGCGGCTGTTCTTCGCGGGTGAAGCAACTTCGGCAGAATATTTTGGCTTCCTGCACGGGGCCTGGTTCGAGGGACGGGAGGCGGGTGAGAGGGTCGCGGGCATGCTGGGGAAACAGTGTAAGAACGGCGATGGAGGGTGCGGTGATTACAAGACTTATGAAGTGCTGCACGGGACGACACCTGTCGGTGATTATGGTGCGCTCAATGGATGGCCAGTGAGCAGTTTCTATGACATTGGGTTTTAAGAGCAATGGGGGGAGTAATCTTGTCTGGGTTCAAATAAGAGCATTGTGGAGGTGTTTATATTTAGGGGTCATTCGGTTGCGGCTTCAGATTGAATCTGAGGGCTTCAGAATAGAACCGATCTGAAGCTCAAATCTGATTCTGACGCGATCGTTTGGTTAATCTGACGACTTTCTGATCTGAAGCTCCTCCAGATCGGTAAGCGCGTCAAATTTGAAAGCTTTACCGTATGTAGTACGTAGTTGAACTGAGGCTGTTGGCGTCAGTCCAATAAGGAGCTCAAAGCTCCTCAGTTCAACTCCAGTTCAAATCTGAGGCCTTGTATACGCGCCCAATTAACGACTGCTTATAATATGGCGACTCCACCCACCCCAATCGCGACGCTGTTTCAGTCGCGCCTGTATGTATTTTATGACGTCCTCATCTTAACTCTCGCGATCGCGATGATATTGCTTCCGCGCGTCGCAGGCGTCGCCGTAGCTCTACTTCGGCCTCTACGGAAGCTAGGGGAGGGCGTCGAGGGCGTCGATTGAGGAGGAGCCATAGTAAAAGTCGCGATAGAGGCTGCAGTAGAGGTACTCACTGAAATCGTTCATCAAGATCAGTCGTGTATTGTGCGACGTTAGATTCTTGGCTTCAATCTGGAGGCTTACCGAACGATCGGCTTAATTACAGCTTCAACTGAGCCACGGTAGTAGCCGCCACTAATTACAAAACAGTCAACACTAAAAGACGCACTGATACAAGAGATTCTGATCTGGCGTCAGTTCGCAACCGAACGACCCCTTAACTGACAAGGTGGAGTGCCTAGTGGTGGGGAGCTGCTCGCGACACCCAAAATAGTTAGCCGGGTTAGCTTCGCTTCAATTCTCGGTTGGCAGCGGGCGACATCGGCGCCAAAAAGCAAAAGTACGACTACAAAACACCATGCAGCTGAGTAGCGGAGAAACATCGTTGGATCAAGGTATTCACAGTAGCAATTGCATGACACCGGTGTTCGTCAAACCACACTCTGTGCGACCCACCTGCAGCAAGCCGCTTGCTGCAGAGGTCATTCGGGTGACTGGGCGACGTTCTGAGAAATACGGTCTGAACTTGATCTGGATAACTCCAGCGAAAGGAATCATGCTCTGTTTCCCCAGTCCTCCGCCAGAGCGCCGCTGACACACACAGATAAGGATGGAGGCGCTAAATCACTCTCCCTCGCAAGCCGAGAAACCCTCTCATATGAACCTCGCACCTCGTGAAATTCTTCCCACCCATAATAATACCGCTTTGGAACATCCGTCGACATTCATCGGGAAATTGGAGAAGCAATTCAGGACCTTTGAGCGGCAATTGGTGGCCTATAATCTCGAAGCTCGTGGTATACAAAGAGTAGAGACGGACGAGCGCCATGACCTCCGGTCGCTGGGATACAAACAAATTGCCATCCTGTGGTTCTCAATCAACCTCGCCGCGAACAACATCACATTGGGAATGCTGGGACCGGCCGTCTTTGGCCTCGGATTTTTGGACTCAACACTTTGCGCTGTGTTTGGGATGCTCGTAGGATGTCCCCCTGTAGCCTACATTGCGACCTTTGGACCAAGATCCGGATGCAGAACCATGATCTTTGCAAGATATACGATGGGCTGGTGGCCGTCGAAGCTGATTGTTATACTGAACCTGATTGTCATGCTAGGATACTCCTTGATTGACTGTGTTGTAGCCGGCCAGATACTCTCAGCCGTTTCTGCACACAATATGTCTGTGGTTGTGGGCATCATCATTGCAGCTGTCATTACATGGGGTATTACCACATTCGGATATCAGATCTTTCACTACTATGAGCGCTATGCTTGGTTACCTCAGCTGGTTGTCCTCTGCATCCTCGCAGGCGTAGCAGGTCCCAAATTCGACACTTCCACCACTTCCGAAGGCGATTCCAGAACTGTTACTGGGAATCGTTTGTCTTTCTTTGGAATCAATCTGGCAGCTGCAATCACCTACAGTGGTGGTGCAGCTGACTATTTCGTCTACTATCCTGAGTATGCTCCTGGCTGGAAGATCTTTTGGATCATCATGGCTGGCCTGTCCACCAGTTTTACATTCGCATTTATTCTTGGTATAGGGCTGGCTTCCGGCATGGCCACAGATACTACCTGGTCAACCGCATACGGCGTCTCGCAAGGTGCTCTAATTGTCGAGGGCTATCGTCCATTGGGCAGCTTCGGCAGCTTCTGCGGTGTTGTGGTTGCATTAGGCTTAGTAGCTAATCTGATCCCGCCAACGTATTCATCTGGCGTCGACTTCCAGGTCCTTGGTCGGTATGCTGCTCGTATTCCTCGTGCGGTCTGGAACACGATCGGAGTAATCATCTACACCGTCTGCGCGTTGGCTGGACGAGATTATCTTGCTGAAATCTTCACAAATTTCCTTGCGCTCATGGGTTACTGGGTCTCCATCTGGATAGCTATAATGCTGGAAGAGCATCTAATCTTTCGCCGAAAATCCGGGTTTAATTGGACAGTTTGGAATCAGCAAAGCAAATTGCCTTATGGCATCGCCGCGCTTGTTGCTTTCTTGGTTGGGTGGGTAGGCGCAATATTGTCAATGGCTCAAGTCTGGTATATTGGTCCCATCGCCAAGCTCGTTGGAGATTATGGAGCCGATGTAAGTGTCTCTAGTCTCATACATTGTTCAATGAGCACTGAGCTAATTTCATCATTTTAGATGGGAAACTATGTTGGCTTCACATGGGCCGGTCTTGTATACTTGCCTCTCAGGTACTGGGAGCTCAAGAGGTTCGGACGCTAGTTTCGGTGTGTGGCGGAGTTTCAACCTTATTAGTCTGCAGTGACACGTAATGTCATGCTTCTAAACCCTAGACATACTCCCTTGTCTTCCCCATGGTGCTTCCTGAGTAGTGCTTGCTAGGTGTGAGTGGTTTGTGCCTTCAGGAATAGCGATATTGAATGGCCAGTAGAATTCTTTGTATCTAGAGCAGCCGTCTTATTTTAATATTTTATGTTTCTAAGCATGAGGGTTTTGCCGGCGAAGCAAAAGTGATTCCTGCCTTCGCCACCATAGGTTCGTGCTACACGGTACCGTTTCCGCTTACAGCTCATCCTCTACGGTCGATACAACGTCTCCTGGACTCTATATTTTTCTTCGCAGTTGAGCAAATCGGTTGCGTCAATTTCTATATGAAACAAAGGAAAAGCCCACACCCGTATGAGGAGAGCCCAAAAATTGTGTGGTGTGGATTACATCTATTTGATCAAGAGTGTTGTATTCGCTTCCATTTGATTCTTATGATGTCGTCGTGCTTGTGTGTATCTCGGACGCTATTAAAAACTCTTCAAGAGCACTGGCTTGGGTTAGAGACCTGTACGCCTTCTCTCTGTCTGCATCCGAAAAAGAGTATACGGATGCTGTCAAGCCGTATGCTTGCTGGTCTTGGAGTCTGCATGGGACCTTTCGCGGTCAAATGTTTGGAAGGGTATATACGTGGGAGGAAGGTTTAAAGCGAATATAGTCATCAATTGTGAATTTATTTCTGCGGGAGGTGGTTTAAGAAATCGCATAAAGGAGTAGTCTTTCCTGCTCGAACACCACCCACCGGCCCATAACCAGCGCACAGCTTTACTAACGAATAGCCTACTCTGCAAAATTTCATAGTATTACCTCGTAAAGTTTTTACTCCCCAACCATAAGGAGCCCGTTCGTCGCGGGAATATTCCCATCTTCGCACTACCGAGTGACATTAGCAGCGCCATTCACAGCACGTCCGCCTCGACGACAGCTTGTCACCCGCCTCAACTCAAATTCTATTTTGATTTCTGTGCAAGAAACATCCACATTCCTCCTATTCTTACCCATGGCTGAGGCATCGCCAAAATGCCTCCCACTCTTGAGATGAATCTCACGGTCATCGAACAGAACCTCGATTCCATGCACCAGGAAGCAAAGCATGTTCTCAGCAAACTCATAGAATCCTGTCGTAGGGAATCTGAATTACATCAAGAGAATGAAGCCTTACGCCAACAAAGTACTGGCCTTCAAACACGCCTCGATCAAGCCGAAAAGGACAAGGACGCTATCCAGGAACAGCTCACTAATCTCGGCGACTTGAGGACGAAGAACGATAACCTCTGGCGCGAGCTTGAAGAAGCGCATAGATTAATTCGGCAATTAGAGGAGGAGATTCATGAGGATGAGTCTAAGATCGAGAGCATCGAGTCTATGCTAAGCTCACGTCGAAAGCGCCCTCGTTCATCTGGCCAAATTCGAAACTGTAACGATTCTGATGTGGAAAATTACAACCCGCCCAAACGCCACCGTCAAGACAGCGGCTTTGATGAGAAACTTCATGATAGCTCCCATAGTTCCTCATCGGCGCCTGTTCGCCGGCGCGACTCAGCACAAGCTCCATTAGATACACTTACTCGCAACCCCATGAATCCTCCATCACACCATGCCTACGATAGCCCTCCAGCAAATGAGCTCGCAGAGTCTTGCGACCGCTCTTCCTCTAGAACGGCTAATAGCATCTCTACTCCCCAGAACAATTGTCCGACTGCTCTAAACGGTGGTAGCAACGGTCACCGCCGTAGTGACTCGGACACACACTACCCAGCTACTTCAAAAAAGTCGAAATTCCCTCCTGATGCAACCTCCGAAGCTGGGCTGAGCATCCGCGCGATAGACTCTAGGGCCACTGGGGAAAGTCGCACCCAGGCCGGTACGTTGGAGCGAGGAAAGATCATCTGCCATGGTTGCTGGGAGCATCGTCAGAACTGCTATACAGAACCAAACCAGGTGGCCTGCAGCAGTTGCTTACGAGAGAAAATACCTTGCACTAGAGCGCTTTGTCTGGACTGGCATCAATCGAGGAGATGCTTCCGTGGTAATAAATGCCACAACGTGCATGACGAGAAGGGCTTCAATGTTATCAAGGCTCAGCTCGCTAGTCGCCCCAAGGTCATGTTTCGTGACGAAAATCACAAATGATAGGCGTATATCGCTCTCACGGACTGAAGGCCTTAGATTGGCATGATTGGTATGGAGACGGAATATATCTCAGGTCTGGGATGAATGTTGGCCAGCGTGTGTAGGCTTCAGTGATTTTTTCGGAGTGGAGTGGAGTGGATTTGAGCTCATTCCTAAACAGGACTAACGCTTGCCTATCAAGGCTAGCAGTCCACTCCACTCCAATTTTAACCTAGTCCCAAGAGATCACTGGTACTACTAGGCTTCAAGCTTTGAAGCAATAGTTCTATCATAACCGGTGTTTTCAGTTGAGAATAGGCTTGGGATCGACCGATTATCGAGATTATAATGTATTGATATAGGGAGAATTTGCTTCATTAGCTTCCTTATTCGTTATATGAGGACGCAGAGTACAAAAGAGTAACACAAGTTCAAGTAATTCATACAGTTGTCTACTATGTAGTTGAGGCTCGCTTGAAGTCGAGGCATGACAGTTATAGAATCCGGTGGCTCACCAAAGATATTAGCATGCATTCTGCTCTGGCATTCGGTTTCTGGGCTTCCGCTTTCTCCCCAATACCTCAACCCGCATGACCTCATCTGTTCTCTTTCCATCTTCCATCCTCACCGTCGCTGAGGTAGATGAGTCAGCTCCTCTTACTTTACCACTTATTTTCTCTTGTTTACTTCATCCTCTCGCAAGCCTCCCAAACACTGCGACTCAACTGCTTGTGGCCACCACTATACAAAGTATCAGCAACTGCTCGTCATAACTAGTATCACTTTGATGCCAGGTCAAATGCAAGGTACAGCCTTCCTCACCGCTTTATCACCAAACGCTCGAGCGTCTTCTGAACTGCAAGGACGCCCACTAACCAGATTGACTCAACAGATAAAATCCAGCTTTCTTCTGACGATCCTTGGTTCGGCCTCGACGCGCTTACCGATGAATCTTTCCTTCGTACCGGCAAGCTTCCACCTGCCTTTAGCATTCCTGTTTCGCAGTCCCAAACTGCATCCTCTTCTATCCCGACGCCCTCGCCCACGCTCATACCTACGCTGATGGCAACATCAAGTAAAGAGAGTGACGGCCTCGCAAACGGCAGATCATGTTCTCCCATAAAACTACTAGTTACTGCAGGCATGCAATCAAATTCTTCCTCTTCATGTTCATTAAAGTCCCCTGCTCCTGATATAACGCCATTGCAGACTCGTAATAACTATGATGGAACCTTTCCTTTCGGCCAGGGATATCCCAGTGCTGCTAAGAATGGCAGTATCATCTCGAACTCCCCTGATCGATTGGAAATGTCGGCCAAGCATATAGGAAAGAAAAGCGAGGAGCGAAACGCCTCGCCACTTTACCGGACGTCCAGTATAGGGACCAAGACTCGGACTGATGGCTCGCAGTCGCACGCTCACTCATCTGTGCTAGTCCCTCCATCCTCAAATGCCCAGAAGATGGCACATGAAAAGGGTGACGAGATCAATCTCCAACGATCTTTTGAGAATAATCCAGCTCTGAAGTCCACAAAACAAGCACCAAAGGTCGTTGCGCAGAGCCCAGCGATGTGTGTTTCTAAAGACAACGAGGAAAAGGCATATTCTGCTACGAGTATACGCATTGCTAAAGTGAAGGCGGGGCTTGGGGAGCAGTGCCGGCAGTCCGACAATGAGATAAGCAATACGAAAGATCGACACGGTAAATCTGTGCCCGAGTGGAATCCAAAGCTAGAAATCGAGCAAACACTCCGGAATAACACTGACCTTGCAACGACTGGGCCCCACGGATGTCTACTCCCACAGGCTGCGCAAATGGTCAGGTTGGATGAATGCGTGAACCCAACAGTCCATGAGGCGGTTCCCTACCTCAGTGGTAGTGTTACGAACATGGAAATTACAAAGGCCCAAGCCTCGAACTCTACTCCACAGGCACCTGGACATCCCAAAAAAAAACAGACCTTCCAGCAGAGAGATCAGGCTGCTGGGGCGAGGGTAGTTACACTTATGCAGGCCCCTGAGACTTCTAGGAAGGCAGCGGGTGATTTGAGGCAGGCAGCACAAGCCGAGATTTTGAGCCTCGAGCAAAAGTGCGCCGAGAGAGAGCGGAAATCAAGCCATGCTCTTGGGGAAGCGCGGGCTAGGTTCCTGACACTTATGAGAGAGCGTGCAGAGTTGAAGGCGGCAGTTAATGAACCTCTGGAGGAGGCCAAGATGAGGAATGTCGAGCTGGAGAAGCAACTCGGAAACATGAAGAATACGGCTGAAGAATCTGAGCGTGGAGCAAAAGTCAAAATGCAGAAGTTGGAAAAACAGGTATTGAAGCAAAAGCAACAATATGCTGAACCAAAACGCCAGTTTTCCAAGTGGAAAACAAATCCAGCAGAGGCGATCACACGGATGGATGAGAATAAGCAGACTATCGCCGAACAAGAGAGTACCATTATAGATTTAAAGAAGAAGCTTGAGGATTCAGACGCCAAGGTTGCGAAGCTTACAGAAAAATTTATTACTCATGAGCGAGAGATAAAGAACATCATTGAAACTGAAGTTCAGCCTCTGAAGAAGCAGCTCGGAGAGGCAACAAAGCGCGAGAAAGACGTGGAAATAAAACTGAAGGAGGCAGAGGCATGCAATCAAAAATCAGAACAGCTCCTAGCAGAAATTGTAGCTACGCTAGCCAAACAGCGTGCCGAAGTAGTACTTCGAGCATCAACGCAGCAAATGCAAGATATTTCGAACGGTCTTCGATCACAATTGAAGGACAGAGAGGCGACGAGTGATCACCTTCCGAAGAAGCTACATGAATCCAACGAGAGTGTCGTGCAACTTAACAATGAGCATTCCCAACTCAAAGAGGGCTACGAGAGTCTAGCACTCCCTAAAACCGGCGGAAATGGTAGTAAACTTCAGCCACAAGCTGATAGCTCTGGCAAGATCGCGATCTTGAACCAAGAGGTCCAGCTCCTGAGAGAGCAGCTCTCAAACTCTGACGAGAAAGTAGCTCAATTGGTGCAAGAGCTTTCGGCGTCTGACGAGAAAGTGGCTCAATTGGCGCAAGAGCTGGAGACCCACCGTGGAAGTCATATGGATTGGCGTACGGCAGTCGATCTTCGGAACCGGTCTGACCAGAAGGAGTCCACAGCCCGAGAAATCCAGGATCTTGAGTCCGAGCCGACAAAGTCCGAGCAAGATGTTGCTTGGTTGACGAAGAATTTGGCAGCCACTCGATCCCAGAAAGTCACAGACCAGCAGCTTGCAAAACAGGTTCCCTGTAAAGATAAAGATCTGGTCCAGGGCCTTGCACAGAAAGAGCGCCGTATCCGAGATCTGGGAACCAAGCTCGCAGAATATGAAAACAAGTGCGCATTTCTTAGCGAACGGCTCCGCCAGTCGGCGATCGCAGGCTCTGCCGAGCAGCAGCTCACCGATCTACGTAAGAAGATCCAAGAGTCCGAGGCGAAGAATAATCGGTTGGCTCAGGACCTCAAGGAAACACAGAAACGGTACCTTGCTCTCAAAGGCGTCGAAGAGAAGCTGCTGGGACCCGCCAGCCTATTCCGCGGCGCCGCTCATCTCGTCGCTCCGCCCGGCATCGCAAAGTTGCCAGAGACGGTTTTCACATGTATCGAATGTTATGTGAAAGGTTTGCTGTGTGATAATTGCTCGACGTGCGAGAACTGCAAGGCGGGTGGGCATGTATGTTCGCGGTGGAAGTGCAGCATTCACAAGCATCTCGGCTACTGTCCAGAAATGCCGTGCGCGCTGGTTCATGACGAGGATGGGTGGCTGATTACGAAGAACGCAATTCCGCAGTGGTGAGGGTTCAGAGGAGGTGTAGCATAGGGTATTCTATAAACAGAGTGGACTGGTGTCCTTTGATTTTCGGATTACTTTGCGGCTCGCTCGGCACTTTACGAGAAATCATGTATGGAGTGGTGGTAATGGAGGCGTAACAGGAAGCGGTTCATGAGCTCAACACTTGGGCGTGGGTTTTTGCTTTTTACTGCTTTAATCTATCTTTGCTTGTCGAATCTCCCATGCTTGTGAGAGAATGCTTTAGTCCGCATCTTGTTTCTTTATTCTCCTTCTAATGCAGTATTGGCCGTCTTTGCTATCCTTAAGAGAAAGCTTTAATTTCCCTGAGAGGGGTCTTATTGGCACTGGAGACGGAGTTTTGTCTCTAATTTTACGGTAATGTGGCATTGACATTTGAATTGTGGGAGGATGCTATCTTGGAACTTTCAGCTATGTAAATTATCAACTATACTAGTGTTTTAATGGGATGCTTACTTGTTCTAAGAACGATTCTGGTCATGAATTCGCAAAACTCTTTAGGATTGCTTGAGCAAGCACAGGAGTCTGGGGTTGAAGCGCGTAAATATTTCAATTGCTGATAGGTATACATGCCTAATGCAACCATTTGCCGGTCAACAATGCTAGTGCAAAAAGCAAGAGTGGAATACGTCCCCTTGTTTCCACCATTTTCCGCCCTTTGACTCCACTTAACCTACAAATCAACATAATATACCAGACTAAGCCCAACCCCGTTTAAATAAACTCTCCCATTCATCTAAATTCGTGTGAATAGGTTTCTTCACTCCTTCTTGCCGCCAAACCAGCCCACCATGCCGCTCTTCATGCTCTTCATCTGCTCCTCCTGCAGCTTCTTTTCCTCCTCGGCCATCTCGCGGAGCCACTTCTCGCCGTTCTCGCGGATCTCCTTCTCCATGACCTCGTACTGCTTCATGCCGCGCTCGCGGATCTGGTCGCTGAGCATCTTGCCCTGCTCGAAGCCCTCGGCGGCGCTCTGCTCGCCGACGATCAGGCCCTGCCCGCCGCCCTTGAGCCCCAGCGCGCCTATCAGCCACGACGACGCTGAGTGCTTCGGCCGCTTGGCACGATCCGCCGCCAGCTGCGCGTTGAAGGCTTCGCGGGCTTTCGCTTCGCGCCGCGCGAACTCCGTCGGGATGTCCTGCCCTTCGAAGGACTCGAGGGCTTTGCGCACGTCGGTGATCCCCATCGTCGCGATGTATTCGAGGAAGGGGATCAGGGCGACTAAGTTGCGGTCGTTGGGTTGGCCCGTCCAGGGGGGCAGGATGATGGCGTTTTGGCGCTGGAGTTTGGCGTGAGAGGGTTTCGTGTCGACGAGGATCGTTTTGGAGAGGTCGCGGTTCAGGTAGGATAAGTCCTGTTAATTGTGAGTTAGGATCAGCATGAGTGGGAGGAGATGTTGCAATATATACCTTGATGTATTCGCCCTTCTCGTAGCGTGTGGCTTCGCGGAAGAGTGGCCACATGACGACGCGGAAGGGGTCCAATTTTCGAATAACAGGGTCAGCGGAGGTGGAGGGGAGACTGGTGAAGATGACGAGCTCGTAGTACTGGCTTAGATAGCGGAGGAAGTAGTCCACGCCAGGGCGTTTGGCAGTCCGCCAGCCATGTTCCCGCGTCCATTCGCTGTGGACGAGCAGGTCTTCTAGGCTCAGCACGAGCGTGTATGGAGGTGCGGGGTCTAGATCCGGGAGTAGTTTCGGGAATGTCGGTTCAGTGTAGTAGCCCATCTGGCTGGACAGTCGAGTTCGCGCACGGTCATACATCAGCATCAAGCCCCAGCCTGAGGGTGCTTCGGTGTGTGCCTTCTCTTCTTCTTCGTTCTCCCAATCGCGGCCCAAGTAGATTGCGCCTACAACACCGAGGATGGCACCCATGAGGTAAGAATAGTTCGCTACGCGGTTTCGTCGTCTGTCCACAGACGTCTCATAGGCGGATTTGGGTAACTCGCTACCCTCTCGGCCACCGCCAGAACCTCCTGTCGCAGATGGCGGCTCTCGCTCTGCATCTTCACTGACACTCACGGAGCGAGGTGCAGGCTTGGTGTCTGCAGCGGCGGCGCCGAATTCGGCGTCGAAGGTGGAGGGAATGCCTTGTCGAAGATCTGGTAGGGGTCGGCTTTGACCCTCGCCGGTAGGCGCTATGTTTGATTGAGGACTTTGGGGCGAGTTGAATCCTTCCTGAGATTTACTATACGTCTCTTGCGAGCCTGGCTTGACCTTCACCCGCTCCGTCACCCCGGGCCCAGCACCGCCATATTGCGCCCCCGCATTCCTTCCCGGCGAAGCACCAGCATCAAATTCCACTTGGCCCTCCGAATACTCTGCATTTTGGGATGCATTCTTGTTTTCTGTCGACCCTTCCTTCCGCCCCGAATATGCAGTTTTTCCGGTGTTGAAATTTAAAGGCTGGGAAGGCTTCCATGTCCGGTCTTTATTGGCAATATTGCTGCGCTCGGATTCGAAAGGTGAGGGCTTTTTGGGAGGGCGATTTGCATAGTGTCGTATCCGCTGTGAGGTTGAAGCTGCATGAAAGGGAGACAGCGCTGGTCGTCCTTTGAGGGCGCGAGCAGCAGCGCGAAGAAGCATGCCGAGGGGGCGCAAGAGATATAGAAGAGTGGGAATTAAAGAATTAAAGAGAATTAAATGTACATTGAGCAAAAGAAGGGTGGCCGGAGAGGGTGAAAGAGTTTTGGGGTATCTTTTGGCCTTTCACACTTTGGCTGCAATCTTGATGATAGAAATCACGTTGGACTACCAGCCGAATCCAAGTACTGATCAGTTTCTCCGTCCAGTTTCTCCGATGCCGGCATCGGCTTCTCACTAATCTTACCTCAATCCCGTAACTCACGATATTCTTCAAAAAATGCCGCCAGACCTGTCGCATCTTGCTGTACTGCCCTAAGAGGCATTTCGTTGTCTTATGTTAATCAGCCATTCCCATGCATTCCACAAATAACCTCCGCCGGGCATGCAATCGACTGGGAGGCCATTGGGAGGGCCTGCTTACAGGCCGGCCGGACCCCCCCTTCAGATGATATGGCTCTGTATACTACTTCTAACATTCTGCGCGACCCTCGGGGAGTGCATGACAAGCGAGGCGATTCAACATCTCCGGTATTCATTCCTTTGTAGACCGCACATTACTTCGCGCGTGCTCATTCTGTTCGTAGTCAAGAAACACGAGACATCTTCTATCATGGTTATGACAACTATATGCGACATGCTTTTCCGGAGGACGAGCTTCGGCCTCTATCGTGTGGTCCACTTACTCGAGATCGCGAGAACCCAGCGCGCATTGAGCTCAACGATGTCCTGGGTAATTATTCTTTGACCTTGATCGACAGCTTGTCTACGCTAGCAATCTTAGCATCCTCGCCTCCTACGAATCGTGGTCGCAACAAGGCTTTACGCGACTTCCAACATGGCATTATATCGTTGGTGGAATATTACGGGGATGGTACCGACGGGCCCTCCGGCCAAGGGAAAAGAGCGAGGGGGTTTGATTTGGACAGCAAGGTTCAGATATTTGAAACGGTGATTCGAGGCGTTGGTGGCTTACTCAGTGCCCATCTTTTCGCGATTGGAGAGTTACCAATTAGAGGCTACGAGGCGAAAATCCAAGAGAAACATGGCAGAAGGGGAATACTATGGCGGGATGGCTTTGTGTATGATGGACAGCTGCTACGACTTGCTTTAGACCTTGGAAAACGACTTCTTCCAGCATTCAATACACCCACTGGTCTCCCGTATCCCCGTGTGAACCTACGACATGGCGTGCCGTTTTACGCAAATTCTCCTTATAATACCGACTCGGAACAAGGCCAATGCCAGAAATCTCCAAGCGGGAATCCAGAAATTACTGAGACGTGTAGCGCAGGCGCCGGGAGCCTTATTCTAGAATTCTCAACTCTGAGTCGATTGACCGGTGATGGCCGGTTTGAGAAAGCTGCGAAAGAAGCCTTCTGGGCAGTGTGGAGTCGCCGAAGCAGTTCTGGTCTCATCGGGTCTGGTATTGACTCCGAGACCGGCCAATGGGTGACACCGTACACTGGGGTAAGGTTTTGTGTTATATCGCTGGATTAGCCGCACCACTGACTCGTATCAACCAGATTGGAGCGGGTATTGATAGCTTCTTCGAATATGCTTTCAAGTCCCATATTTTGCTCTCAGGATTGCCATACGACCCCAATCATGCTGATCTTCATTCGCCTGATGCATTCCTCTCGGCGTGGGAAGACGCGCATGCAGGGATTAAGCGGCACATCTATCGTGGTTCTGCTTATCAACATCCGCACTATATTCAGGTTGATCTTTACACTGGGGCCACGCGAGCCTTCTGGGTAGATAGCCTTAGTGCTTATTACCAAGGACTCCTGACGCTCGCTGGCAAATTGGATGAAGCGATTGAAACTCACTTGCTTTATACTGCTTTATGGACCAGATACTCTGCGCTACCCGAAAGATGGTCGACAGCGTCCGGTACCATCGAGGGTGGCCTAAGATGGTGGGGTGGTCGCCCCGAATTTATCGAATCGACTTGGTATCTGTACCGTGCAACCCAGGACCCGTGGTATTTGCATGTTGGGGAGATGGCTCTTCGTGATATCAAGCGAAGGTGCTGGACCAAATGTGGATGGGCTGGCTTGCAGGACGTTCGCACTGGCGAACAAAGTGATCGCATGGAGAGCTTCTTCCTAGGCGAAACTGCGAAGTATTTGTTTTTGCTGTTCGACCCAACTCATCCGCTCAACACCCTGGATGCACCGTTTGTTTTCACAACTGAAGGCCATCCACTTATCATCCCCAAGCGGCTCCGGCAGCCGCAATCGTCGAAAAGACCTGAAAACGTTTTTGCCCCTGAGGAGCATCCGATTCCAGCAATATGCCCTCTCCCCCCTCAACCAGTACCGTTCAGCGTATCTGCTACCGCTGCTAGGCAAGATATATTCCACGCCGCCAGTCTCGCCCGTCTGCATTTGATGCCAAGCCTTGAAACGCTAGAATCACCTCTCACCGAGTTTAATGCCGATCACCCAAGTATATCTATATCTGACATACAATCTCCGTCAAATTACACATATTATCCATGGACTCTCCCTCCAGAGCTCATCCCACCCAACGCCACCAGCTCCAAAATGGCGGTGCGGACTACGTTCGACCTTTCCTTCCCTAGCCTGCCGAACACCGTTCTCAATACCGGCGCCCTTCAAAGGGTGGGCGATGGCATTCTAGTGAACTCGATGAGTGGACTGCGACTTGGGATGATTCGTGAACCGGACACATTTATTGGCGATGGCGGAGTATCAATCGATGTGCGCTTTCGCATCTACGCCATCTCGAACGTCGCTCTTGGTCGGGACGAAAAAGTATTCATGTCGCGCGAACTTGTAGACGGTTTTAACCCCATTGACCCCTTTTTTACTCGCACAAGAGACGTCCAAACGCTCGACCTAGTCATTGATGCATCACCTCCACCGTCATCAAAGTCCGATTCCGAATCTCTCTCTGATCTCCTCGATGCGGCCCTTTCCAACTCCTCTATTACTAACCTCGAATTTCTAACCGATTTCGATTTGGACTTTGACCTCTCCTCCACGCCAGCCTCCTCAGGTGATCCTTCCTACCTGAACTCATTCCTCCAGAGCATCCAAAACATGCTGTCATCTCCGACAGTTCCCCTTTCCTCGATGCCCTCATCACCGCCGATCAAGCGGTATCACATCCCCGGGACGCTCCCGACAGGTGCTGGGGCGGCTCCATTACCCGACGTTCCGGATGCCGATCTTACCTTCTCTGTGGACAGCCCTCTGAGTTGGCATAGTATCTATTTGCACAACAGCCCTCTCTGCGAGGATCGATTACCGCTGGATGTAGTAAGGGAACACCAGATTGTGGTGATCCCCCGCGGTGGGTGTTCCTTCAGCGTCAAATTACGGAATATCCCGGCATATGCTCCGCATGGCTCGTCACTACAGCTTATAGTTGTAGTCTCATATCCCGAGTATGAAGTGGATGTCGTGGCAGAAGAAAGCCCTTCGATACGGGATCAGCGTCGCCAGATGAAGCGCGAGGTGAACCCGCTAGTCCAGCCATTGCTAGACGAACTGCAATATACGCCGAGCGGGCTGCCGCGTCCCCATCCGTTGCCGTTGGTAATGGTTGGGGGTGGGGATGAAACGATGGCACTGCTGCGGCGGGCGAAGGGGGTCGGGGTAAGGAGAAGATGGTTCTTTTTAAGCCAAGGTGTTAAGATTGGGAATCTGATTGTTTTGTAAATATATAGCTACGCAACGAAAAGATGTGAACCGAGCATACTATCTGATTATTCGTCCAAAAATTTTGGCTTAATCGGAATGCGATATGAAATGTGCGCCTCAATGGTGGATGAGATGAGCTTCAAGATATTTACATCCATCGTTGGTCAATACCTGAGTATATATCCTATTGCACCATGAGGCCAACACGTGAAACCTGCGATGAATAACCTCCAGTACCATCCGCACGTTAGAGTTTCCCCATGATTTATTTCCTCAGCCCGATCACCGAAGTGTCTCGTGGACTATTGACCTTCCAATCCCATCCCGGCGCCAATCCTTATTTTCATTCCTGATATGTGACCGTCTTTATCCTCAAAAACTCCTCGATGCCCCAGCTCCCATTGAACCTCCCCCATCCACTCATCTTGGCACCGCCATGAGGCAAATTACTCTCATCGTGCACTGTCATGGCATTGATATGCACAGCGCCGCTCTCAATCTGCCTCGCAACGCGCAGCCCACGCGCCAGATTCTCCGTAAAGACGGCGCTAGACAGGCCATACTCGGTATCATTAGCAATGGCAACCGCCTCCTCCTCCGACTCGACCGAAATGACCGAGACGCTCGGCCCGAAGGACTCAGTGTGGTAGAGCTCCATATCCTTGTTGACGCCGCCGACGACAATCGGGCGCATCCGCGTGTTCGACACCTCGTCCGTCTCTGGGTGCCGCTCGTCGGCCTGGAGGTCGCCGTGCAGGATCTTCGCGCCGGCCGCGACGGCCGACGTGACGAGCCTCTTATTCTTCTCGACGCCGGCTGACGTGATGAGGACGGGCGCGGGCTTGTCGGCACCGAAGGCCTGCGCGACGGCGGCCCGGAAGGCCGTCGTGAAGCGGTCCAGCACGGCGCTGTGCGCGACGATGCGCTCGGTGCTCATGCAGATCTGGCCGCTGTGCAGGAAGGCGCCGAGGGCGCAGGCGCGGGCCGCCTTGTCGACGTCGGCGTCGTCGAGCACGATGGCAGACGCCTTGCCGCCCAGCTCCATCAGCACGGGCTTGAGCGCCTTGCCGGCTGCCGAGGCGATGATGCGGCCGACGGTCGTGCTACCGGTGAAGTTGACCTTCTTGACGGCCGGGTGCTCGATCAGCGTCGTGGTGATCTGGGCCGCGTCGGCCGGGCGGTGGTACAGGACGTTGAGGACGCCCGGCGGTAGGCCCGCGGCGGTGAAGATGGATCCGATGGCCCAGAAGCAGCGCGGGGAGAGCTCGGAGCCTTTGAGGATGACGGTGTTGCCGGCGGCGAGGGCGTAGAGGATCGCGCGGACGCCAAGGATGTACGGCGCGTTCCTGTTGTGTATATATCTTCTTTAGTCCAGCTTCGCAGAGCTAGGTATCTGATGGTTTTCTTTCTTTTTGGCAAAATGGGGTTTTAGGTGGGAGAGGGGGTGGGGGGAATTGGAGCTTACCAGGGCGCAATTCCTAGGATAACTCCGAACGGCTCCTTCAGCACCAGTGCGCTGGTCCCCTCGTTCGCGCAAACCGGTATAGACCCCATGATGCCGCTGATTCTTCCTGCCACATCCTTCAACATCTCGATCGTCAACGGAACGTTGAAACCACCCGAAAACATCGCCTCAGCTCCAGTCTCCTGCATCATATAGCCCGCACACTCCTCCGCACGGGAATCGAAGATCTCGGCTGCTTTGAGGAGGATGTTGCGGCGGAAGGAGGGCTTGGTTTTGGACCAGGCGGGGAACGCGGCACTCGCGGCGGCGATGGCAGCGTGGGCGTCGGCCACGGAGGCGGAGCTGCTTTGCCATATCGTCTTGTGAGACGCGGGTGAGGTGACGGGGAAGGTGGTTGAGGTGGTGACTTCCTTGCCGTTGATGAGGAGGGGGAGAGTGTAGCTGTCTGCGGAATGGCTGCCGCTGGCGGACATGTTTACTGCTTGATATGGTGGTTGAGAGGGGTCAGAGTGAAAGGAAAACTGGCATTGGTGTGAAATATAAGGCAATTGATTCTTTCAGAACTTGAGCATATGGCTTTTTAGGGGTGCTTAGAGAAGTGGAGGAGGGGGGCAAGTGGGCTTGGGAATAGACTAAAGAAATGATTTCCCTCCAACTTCCCAGGGACATAAGACCCATATTATAGATCGACATTGTCTTTGCATCATGGCCATTGGCATTGCCCCCAATGAGGGCATACGAGGGCATACGGTACGGGTGCATGTCGGCAGGTGCGGGCACAAGGCGGAGTGTGGGGAAAGCTGTGCTCCAGGGACTGGCACGGCGGAAAGCCTCCCCGGCACTTCGTCTATAAGCGATGCAGCATCACTATTACGCCAGTATATTTCTTATAATTATATAGTTTTAAAGCTAAGCCGCTTAGATGTAGAAATTGACTAGCTTTAGTACTATAGATATAGAGCCGCTCGCTTTAATACTACTCCGCATCTTCTATGTTCACGACTATAACCACGGTAGAAGTTATTAAAGAGTTTCCAGGAACCGAGGCACAACAAGTGTTAGATGGTTAGCTCCACCAATACTCTTTTGGCTTTAAATTGATCTCATACGACTGAAGTAGAGCCTTGCTTGCATCTATACTCTCCTCTTGAGCCCGGATGAAACGTTCCAAGGCAGTTCGGAATCCATTCGTTGGTGGGACTTGGTCTGCTGAGGGATGCGAATGTGGAACATCCTGAAGACTAGCTGGAGTTGATGCACTCGGTTCCAAGGCCGAAGTAGAAGACCATCGTACTTCAGTTGTCGAATCCACTTGCGCCTCACTAGGAGGCATTGACGTCTCCTCTAATTCGGAATCCATTGCTGCAGCATGGGCCTGGTTACTCGGGAGGCGAGCATGTCGACGTCGAGACCCATGCAACGAGGGTGGTATCACGTTTTCGTTATGTGTCTCAGTCGGCCGAGTTTGCATTGCCCCATCTACGGAATGAGTGTCGCGCTCATTGGGGGAGCTAGGATGCACTTGTACCATGGAGGATATCTCATTCATTAACCTAGTGAACCGTTTGATTGGAGCTGACTCGAGTTGTTTCATTGCTACAGTGAGGTAGAACATTGAAAAAATGTAAAAGATGAGGATACCTAGTGAGCCATCCGTTCCGAAAGTCAGTATCAAACGGGCCGTGTATACGCATCCCAGATGAATCCCCAAACCTACAGCAAAAGCGGTAAGTGCAAGGCTAAGAAGATAGGCGGGAGCTGTGAGCAACACAGCGGAATAGACCGAAGCCCGCTTCAGGCGGTTTCTGGAATTAGACTCTGCGAGCCGGTCATGTAGAGCAGCGTATCGAGCCGCTTGCTGGAGCTGGGATTTCGGAGAGCACATAAGACTCTGAGTCGACTTTAAGCGCCCAATTAGCCGGTTCCTGATATCTTCTGATCCATGGAAATCATTGATTTCTTGCTGGACGGCATGAGGTAAGAAGACTGAGAGTACTCCGGCGATAAGGCTGGCCTTGGAAAAAGCTTCGGCTGTCCGATGCGCGCCGCTAATTGACAAGCCTGTAATGGCTACTTGCACAATGATTGTGTTCCCCTGCTGTGGGTAAGCACAGTGTTGAGATTTCAATACCCAGTTTGGTGAATATGTTATGGATAAACTAACAGCAACAACAATCTTTTTGAGACTAGAAGAAAATGAATTTTGAAAGATTGTCGCGTTTTTATCCTCAGCTCCAAGTATGTTTTTCTCAATCCGCTCTATAGCATCCAATGCGTTAGGGTATGTGATAAAAAGAAGCCAAGCTATTATTCGACCATATTCGTCACGCGGGTTTTGCCTCCGCGCGCATGACCGGGGGCCTTCAGCTTCAAACGTGGTGAGGGAATTGACATTGCGATAATGCTCAAGTGCTGATGTTAGAAGCGGTATAACGCCCAAAACTAAGCCTGCAACTTCAAAGCCGCTCATGTTTAGAAACAAGGGGGTTTTGTGTAGAAGAAAGATTCTACGTGTATGAAAATTTCAAGACTAGGCCCGTGCGTTAGACGGTGCGAAACTCGGAAGATGGTGAACGGGGTGGTGAACGGGATAGCGAGAGAGAATACTGATCGACCCCACGTCTCGTGATCGAAAATTTTACTTGCAGCGCCAGCAGAACACGTTGTTCTTGCATGCGTAGCTGCCATAATTTAATTGACTCTTGATATATGTACCATTGAGAAATCTTTTGGGGAGGAACGGCACGCGGCTTGAGTCATAAAACCGTCAATGGCATGATATAGAATGACTACTTGACACTATTATACAATAGTCTTACTGACTCGTTGACACTGTTATGCGCTACCACGATTTGTGGCCCGTGCGCGAACATCAAAACATCAAAAATCTAGACGATTTGGTTGGTTCGCTTACGATAGCGCCTATATCAACGGCGCATGGGATACTATCTCGCATCCTGGAGACCTGCAAAATACTTGAACTTAAATCTTGAACTGCTGCTAACCGGGTGCAAGAACCATTAGGGTTTCTCAAGACTAGCTTGATGTGGCATATCTCGGGCTGAGCGAAGCTCTTTGGAATGCCACCGGCGTAATTTGTTTTGAATGCATTGAACAACCCTTTCGAGGCCGAGAGATGAGTTCGGTGGAACGGTATGCTTGACGCTCTGAATATGACACGATGCGCACTCCTCAGATCTCAAGGTTAGCGTTCTGGTGCAGGGCGAGTGGAGCCACGACATTCACGATTCTATAAGGAACTGCCATGTAAGCGTCCGATGGGCGTTGAATTGGTCACTCCCCAACCCACCGAGAACCCAGGCGGGTGTACTCGGATTTCGATACTCCCTCAATCACAGGGATCTCATTCGACTCGAATTCTCTGTCAATCATCTTCTTATCAAGAATATAGCGCTCCGCAACTTGGAATAGCTCTCCACAGTCAGGCTCATTATACTCAGCCGGCTCCTCGACGTCCATGCTTTCTAGGACTTTGCAAGCCATGGCAGTTCGTAAGTATATCAAAGCCATGTCTCCCGCGGCGATGAACTCAGGTATGTAATCAGCGGCGTCGGGCCCCATGCTCTCGCGCATGAAGTTAATAGAGCGCATGCCCCAGAATTTTGCCTCCTTCCATTGTTGTAGCTTTAGGTAGACGTCAATGACCCTTGCGACCAATTTTACCCGCAAAATCAGGCGGACAAGTGTGCCGAGTTGCCTGTCATATGTACCGCCAGAAAGCGTGGTGTCGAAGTGTGCATCCGCGTAGATTGACCGTTTGCGGCCATTGCAGAGAATGTGCATTGCCCGAAAAGACTCCATAAAGAGCTTAAGTGCCTGCTCATACTCCTTCTTCCGGAATGCTTCTGTTCCTTCTTCCATGAGCCTCGTGGTATCTTCAAAGCATTTTTCGGGGGGATCGTATGGTATCTCCATTGCGGTTTCTAACTGGACCTTAACCGACTCATCGCAGCCCTCAATCAAAACCTCATTGAGCCCCTTGACCTCCCCAAAAGGCATCAGTAGTTGTCGTTGGAGAGATTCCCGTATTGGTGCTTCAGCGAGAGAAGTCGAGTAGGGATTTTGTAAGCGAAGAGTAAGTTGCAGATAAGAATTCAGACCAGGTTGGCTGAGAGCCGAGTAATACCATATTCTGCAAAAGAGATGTAGGTCATTGAGTAGTATGATCATAGTGTATGTGGTCGCAACAGCAAATTCTATGACCGAGCTGTCGACGATCACGAGGAGGTGGTAATCATTGAACTGTTCTGCGCGTTTGCTGGAGGTAACAATGGGTACATTACCCTCAATGGCGACATGGTTTTCTGCAGCTATAAGTCAGCCTTGATTTTTCTAACGTTACTGCTCGTAAGACGCTTAGAATCCATCATATCCGCCGTAATACCAACGTCGTCTCTCAATTGTTAGGTTTCCCTTTCAGCTAGGTGATTTAAACGGGGGTCAGACTAGAAAAGAGGGCGACAAGAAAATTCCAGTAGATATTTCTAACAACACCAAGTCGTAATCGAATATGCAGATCTAGCCCACCTGTTTCTGGCCAAGGTGTCTCGATTCGAATGAATCTGAACTCGCGTCGAAAGACCTTCTGAGCTTCCCGGTATATCTGGCTACTTGCTAGGTAGAGATCGAAGTTAAAACGGTATGACGATTTCTCAGTGCCTTTTTCGCAGGCAATTAGGTGGGTTGCTGGGTCGAAGTAGTGGCTGTATACGGCTTCGCGAAGCTCAAGTGGAAGGCGAAAGAAGGGGAAATGCTGCGTCGTTGTGCCCGGCATTGTAAGGCTGGGTTGGAATCAGTAGGAGGCTTTATGGCATAGAGCTCTATATAGAGACTGGGGGAGTATGAGGCTATGATAATTACTGGCCGAGGTGAGGGGGGACGGCAGGAGGGGAAGGGGAAGGGAACGAGGCCCACCTCATTTAGTCATGGCCTCGCAATACCCACCAACTTAAGATCGGTTTACAACTTTACTTAGGCTATAATAACTTATTTTAAAGCCTTAAAAACTTCTATTTAAGTAATGTTAGTAATAAAATATATTATAGCTATTTTTTTAATTGACCCGAGTTTACGAGTGGTCTATATATTCGGGTTGGGGGTCTTGGATTTCAAACTCCCGCCAAGCCAGCTTTTAATTGGTCGCAAATCGGCTTCTAATTGGTTAGAAAAAAACTTGCGCGCGGTAAGCTATGGCAGAATCCACGTGACGAATATCAAAATATTATAAACGTTAAAATATATCTTCCTTTTTATTAACACCTCTATATATATCGTAAATATGGCAGATCCTACAGTAATTAAGTGCAGCAAGTACTATATTTATAAGCCCCGCCTTAACTTTGTTAAAGACGGCCCTTTAAAGAAGCTTTTAAAGCTATGCCAGTTATGTCAGTTAAAGGCGCGTCTTCCCTATATATTACTTCTACTTCTGCTTACCTTTCTAGGCCTCTAAATATAATTTAAATAAGCGGAGAGCTCTTATAGAGTTAGGTTCTACTATTGAGAACTATCCTGCAAGGCGCTAGCAAACTACTTTATCTGAAAACGATACCAAGAACGCCTTCCTACCTCGCGGCCAGAACAGTTAAGATACCCCTAAAATAGCTCAATAGCGGAAGACAATTAGGGTATTATAACAGGAGCACCATATTCTTAATTGGTGGGGTGAAGCTCACTTACCTACTTCTCCGCTATATACCACAGATAAAGCTCTGTGCAGTAGGAGAGGCACTTCAGATAGCCTAAATACGTCCTTGTTGGAAATAGCTCCTATGCCTGCTCTACCGCCAATACCTACCCTACTGCCAATACCACCTCCCTTGCGGTAAGCTCCCTCACGGCAAGCTCCCTCACGGTAAGCTCCCTTACGGCAAGCTTTCTCTTGGCAAGCTCCCTCTTGGCAAGCTCCCTTTTAGCAAGCTTCCTTACGGCAAGCTCCCTTACGGCAAGCTCCCTCTTAGCAAGCTCTAACTATGGCCCTACTACCTGTTTTGGCTGTTAATTGGGAGCGAATTAAGAAGTTCAGAAGCATACTATAGGCTAAATATATGGAGACGTGCAGTTATTGCAAGGAGCGGTGGTTCCAAATAGGCCTAGCTACAGAGGGTAATAATATAGGTGTATGCAAAGCCTGCGTTAAGGACGCTAATAGCCTTAAGGATCTAGCCCTTCCTCCCCTATTTGGTAAAAGCAACGGGCTTAATCTAGGGCCTGTTCCTAGCTTCCTACCTATATTTACCGCAGTAGAGGAGCTTCTAATTGCGCGTGTATACGTTTATCTACAAGTTGTGCGTATACGCGGCCAGTAATATTGCTATACTGGCCACGTCTACTGCTTTAGTCAGAACACACTAAAGACTTAGATGCAGCTACTATAGCTACCTACTAAACTTAAGATACTGGTCGTGAGGCCTACGGCAGTAGATAGTAGTAAATACCTAAGTCGGCGGTTCACCAAGCGGTATACCATAAGGCGCTCTGTTATATTACTATAGCTTTCCTTTCTAAAGGTCAATCATCTTAATTATTATAATGTTAAAATATGTAGTACCTAACTTACCAGCTTACCTAAAAATGGCTCTATATTAGATCAGCTACCTTATATTAATAAGTTAGAGTCTAATTCTAGTGGCCTAATGGCTTACTCTACTACTCCTATATAACGTCCTACTGTTAACCCTCTGCCTGCCGAGCTTAATAGTAATATACTAGATAGCGAATTTAATAACAATATACTGGATACTTTAGTTCCTAATCTAGTGCCTAACCTTAATAAATTGGAGCTTTTAAGTCGCGAGGTTTAATACTAATAAGGCCTATAAGCGGGCCTAGAGGTTTCTACTATACGGCAGACACCTATTAGTAAGCGATTAGCTAGTTTTATTATGCGCAGCGCCTTTCCTACTCTGTTTCCTTATGGCAAAGCCGATTTTAATATGCTATAAAGCCGTATAGTTACCCTAGCTGCGTACGCTAAGCATATACTTAAGTATCAGGACGGTCGGTTTGGCCGCCACCCCTTATTTCGCTACTACGTGTTTAATTGGATTATAAGAGAGCAAGCCCTTAACGCCACCCGCTTCCTTTATAGCCGATTAGATAAAAATAGTCTATCTTTAAATAAGCTCAGTAATCTTATAAATAGTAATAGGGGTGACCAGTTACTAAATAAGATTATACAGCATATATAGAACCTTAAAGGCACTAGACCTTACTAGAGGCAGAAAAGAAATAAGCTTACGGCTTATACTAAAAATATTAAGAGCGGGTCTCTATTCTTTACACTTAGCGCTGCTGATCTATATTGGCATAACCTACACTCTTATATACCTCTATTTGACGAGTATAAGGCTGCTAATAAGGCTTAGCGCTACCAAATTGCTTCTTAAAATCTTAATAATAATCTGCATATTACTGCTTACTGGCTGCATCGCCGCTTTAATCTGTTTAGGAAGCACGTGCTTATAGATCTATTTAATAGCACAGACTTTTAGTCCCGATATAAGTGGTAGGTATAAGGTAGCGGCTATATATATAGCTTCTTATAGAGTTTAATAGCCCTAAGGCCAGATCCATTATCTAGTAAATTAAGGGCGGCTTTTACTGAGTACTGGACTACTTTTATATCTATAATAAATCCTAATCGATCTAGGCCTCCTAATTTCCGACATCCTTCTACTCTCAGCTATAAAGAACAGCTTAACACCAGTAAGCTTCTTACTGCCTACCTTAATTAATTTCAACGGCACTGTAGTTGTACCGAATCTTACTGCTTAAGATTAAAGAAAGGCTCCACTGGAGTAAAGGAGTGCTGTTTCTATTTTCCACACTCTCTCCGCAATAAGGCCGCTATATTAAAAGATTAAAATCTATATTACTGGACGTTCTGTCCGCAGCGTAACAATAAGCTTCTTAATGGTTATAATACAGCTATAATATTGGCGTAGATAGCAAATATTAATACGTTACCCGCTATAAGTATATCAGTAATAGTCAACTATATAGGCAAATATTGCAGTAAGGAAGAGAAGAAATTAACTTCCTACTAGGAGTTGCTCTAATTAGTACAGCCGCACGCCAACAGCCTTTATGCCTTTAGTTTAGTAGTGGCTAGGTTTATAAACAAGCTTATTACTAAACGCGATTAGTTAGCATAGGAGGTATACCATCTACTTCTTAACATTCCCCTTTATAAAAGCTCTAGGAATATAGTAACTTTAGACTATTGCCAGGAGGACGATCAGAGCGCTATATATAAGCTTAAGGATGGGCAACTATAAGGGCACGGACTGTCTAACTATAAGAAATATAAGCGCCGCCTAGATGGGGTAGAGGATATTACTTTCCTCAATTTTCTACTCCATTTTAATTACTCTACTTATAAGCGTCAACTAAGAGCAAGGCCTTAAGTTATATTATACTTTCCACAATATAAGGGCGATCCTTCCTATCCATAGTATCCTAAGTTCTGTTATATAAAGCTTATCCTTCATCACCCGTGTAGGGAGTATAAGGATATAGCTACTTATACTAATGGATTCGGGGCCCCTAATTATGTGGCTTCCTATTAGGCTTATGTTAACTCTTATTAGCACCCGCCTAACTACTTCTGTAATTGGAAACTAGAGGAAGCTTATAAAACTGCTAATAATATTAATAAGTTTAAGGGTGATTTCGCAGACAACTTAGAGCTATATTAGTCCTTTAAGGCCCTATATACCCGCGTTTAAAACACTAATAGAGTTAAGATTAAGGATCCTAACAGGCTTGGTAATAGGGAGCTTAACCATAACTACAATTGGGGTATATATTAGGGTACGTACCCGTAGCTTAATAAGAGGACTTATTAGTAGGAAGCACAGTTATAGCCTCTACCATAGAGCCGCCTATTCTAAACAGCAACTCCGTCTTCCTTACAACCAGGCCAGCGTTATATTTATAACACTATAGTTAATCACTATAGGCAGATCTAATTGGGCCATGGCCCCCCTCCACTATAGATTAACGTTAATGGAGAGGTAGGAACTGGTAAATTATATCTTATTGCTGTTCTCTCTACTACGCTCTATACTATGGCAAGGGCTAGTAGCAAGCTGTTGCTATTAGCTTAAGCCGCCCCTACTAGGGTAGCTGCCTTTAATATTAATAGCAGGACTATATACAATCTATTAAAGCTACCGGTAAATCACCCCTTTAAGGAATTGCCTACTGCCAGTCTTATACCTCTACAATAAGCTTTTAAGGATATTCACTATCTTATCCTTAACGAGAAATCTATAATCAGGCAAGTATATCTGGCCTAGATTAATTGCCGCCTCCGTTAGATCTACCCTATATGTAATAACGACTACTTCAGAGGCTTAAACATTTTGCTAGTAGGCAATTTCCATCAGCTTCCCCCTATAGGTTAAACGGCCTTATATAACAATCTACCCGCTAGGCTATTAGAGCTCGCTAGCCGTAAAAAGGGAGCCTATAAGGCAATTAACCGAACTACTGTCCTAGATCAAGTTATGCGGCAGGGCGGTAATAACCCTAAGAGTACTGCATTTAGGACCGCCCTTGCGGAGCTACGTAGTAATTCTATAAGTAATTTAACCTAGAAGCTTCTTTTAACTAGGTATAAGTAGGGCCTATCTACTAACAAGGTTGCGGGCTTTAATAACACAACTTGGCTATATAGCACACGCGCTACTATAGGTAAATATAACACTACTTAACTTCGCAATCTTTTACAGCCGGTGGTGGCTATTAAGTCAGTTAACTCTGGTATAGGTGCATAAAAGGTTACTCCTAATCAGTATAATACTCTAGAGAATTTAACCCTATATATTAGCGCCAAAGTTATGCTAATATAGAATATCTGGGTTGAACCAGGCTTAGTAAATGGTACTACTGGTATAGTTAAAGATATTATATAGAAGAAAGACGCTGATATTAAAAAGGATCAGCCCCAGGCACTACTAATTATAGTAGATAGTTATAATAGACCTGCCCTATTTACTCGGCAGAATAGGATGAAGGTTGTCCTTATCTTTTCTATATTTTATAAGTAGGAGGGTGCAAGAGGCTTTTACTTACAGCATTAGTTTCCAGTTACTTTAGCTTTTACTCTTACTATACATAAAAGCTAGGGCCTAACACTTAACCAGGTGGTTCTAGATATTAAGAAAAAGAATAAGATAGCTAGGCTAACTTATATAGTAATCTTATAAGTTAAAAAGCTTTCGGGGCTTATGTTTAAACGTAGATTCAATAAGAAACGATTTCAGTTATCTACAAGCAAGGCTAAGGAGGCACGACAGGAAGATTTTATACGGAGGCAGTAGTAACTGCTTACAAACGACTTTTCCTAAATAGGAAATTATATACTAGCTTAAAGGTAAGCGGAGAATATAGTATTCGTCTTAATTTCCTAACTTTTAAATAGCTTATCTATAAAATCTAATTTATCTAAATTTTAACCCCCCTATCTATTTTACCTTCTTATTACCTCCAGAGCTGTTAGATATACATACAATGGTATATAAAAAGAATTGGCAGTATTGCTAGATCAATATTACTACTATCTATAGCGTTAATTAATTTTTAGAATTTTTCACTTTTTTTTAAAGGGCGGAAATGTTGCTTATATAATAAGTTATATAACCTCTAAGAATGCATATTACTTCTAAATTAACCTTACTTGGTTACTGCAGTAGACCCTTTTAATAAGATAATACCACCTAGCAGTAACCAAGGCGCCTTAACCTTACTACTATTCCTTTTATAGGCCTCCTCTTATCTATAAATACTCCCTCTTCTATATCTTCCCTTCTTTTTTTCCTCCTTATAGGGAGCTGGAGGTACTCTAATACGCCTCTTTAGTCTCCACTGAGGGATCTATTGGTTAATATAGCGATATGGACAGTATTGGACGAGGAGATAACAGGTAAGAGAGAAGATAGGAAGGACAAAGGAGCCTCTAGTAGGTATTAGTTAAGCAACGTTAATAGCTATTTATAGCCGCCTAATCTCCTATACTTATAGGCCTCCTCCTGTTTATAAATACTCCCTCCTCTATACCTTCCTCTCCTCTTTCTTCTTCCTTATAGGAGCTGGAGGTGCTCTAATACCCCTCCCTAGTCCCTACTGAGGGATCTATTGGTTAATGTGGCGATATAGACAGCATCAGACAAGGAGATAATGGGTAAGAGAGAAGATAGGAAGAATGGAGGAGCCTCTAGTAGGTGTTAGTTAAGTAACATTAGTAGCTATTTATAGCCGCCTAATCTTTTATGCTTGCAGGCCTCCTTCTATCTATAAATACTCCCTCCTTTATACCTTCCTCTCCTCTTTCTTCTTCCTTATAGGAGCTGGAGGTGCTCTAATACCCCTTTCTAGTCCCTACTAAGGGATCTATTGGTTAACGTGGTAATATGGATAGCATTAGACGAGGAGATAACGGGTAAGAGAGAAGATAGAAAGGATAGAGGACCCTCTAGTAAGTATTAGTTGAGTAATATTAACGGCTAGTTTTTGTTACCCAAATATTATATTATATGATAATATTTAGGAATATAAATATATACCCCGTCCCGTACTCCACTACTACTAAATATTCTAGATTTTGTACTCGGAGCTGCTTATAATATACATTCCTAGAATATCTGCCGGTTTAAAGCTCTATAATTAAACGTTGTTAATGGTTTATATAGGGGTCGTCAATTAAGCTCCCGGGATACAATTTTTAAAGTTTAATACTATACCACTATTATAACCTTCTTGTAGTGGCCGAGCTACCCGCAATCTCCTCCCTTCTTTCCCTCCCTCCTTCTTATTGCTTGGCGCTGAGCTATTACGTCGTTGCCAAGCTATTGCGTTGTTGTACATCCGAACTGGTAGGTAACGACGTAGTTAATTAATGCTACTGTAGCCGCACCGCCTCTGCCTGTTGGGGGAAGGGTTTTGGTATACCGTTATATCTCTTTTTACACGCGCGTTTAATTAAGTTGGGGTAGTAAATTTTAATTCCAGCTATACGGTGATTTATTTACTAGGCATTAAAAATATTTAGTATATAAAGCTTTAAATTAGAATCATAATCTACTATATCAGATCCTACGTAGAGGGCTCTATATAGGGGGGTCCTAGGGGGTCTCCCCCTAGAAAACCTTATCTCTATATATATTAATTAAAGTCTATATAATAAAGCTCTAAATTACAAACTCGGGTCAAAATTTTAGTTGGGGCCCCAACTATCCGCATGTTAATTTTGTTAAACGAGGTGGGCCTCGGAGGTTTCGCAAGTTTCAAATGAGCCGAGGTTTTCCCATTCAAAAACCAGCGTGTGTGCAAGCTACCCATCATCTCCCTATAAGCTATACTTCCCTGTAAAGAGTGGTCTATCGATGCCTCCGTCGCCATCGCAGAATGAATAGAAGCCATTCTACATGCGTCCAGCCTTTGGACAAACTGAATCTTTCCGTCCTAACCAAACCGACACTGCCGCCTGGAATGTTCCTCTTTCGCCCGCTGATATCAACTCGCTCATCGCAGGTTTCCGGCCGGAAATCATGGACGATAAATGGTTCATATATTCCGAAGGGCCTAATGACCGGGGTAAACTGCTAGTGAATCTCTATCGAAGCTGGACAGTATTCAAAGTTGCACAAGTGGTGGTCGACGTTACGAGCGGTAGCGAGCACATTGATAGCATTACTTGGAATAACGGAGAGCAGACGAGCCGTTTGAGCAGTTACGAAGCTAAACAGACCGTTGCTGGGACGTTTAAGTGGGTATTGGGGGTAAATTTTCCCGAGACTGCATTGCAGTGAGCTGAGTTTCTCTAGGTAAGCTATGAATCAATCTATAAAATGTGTGGTTATAAATCCTGTTCAAACCACAAGTATATGGTTGTATTGGCTCCATGAACACATGCTAACCCGCATAAGTCACTCACGACTCAGCTCTCGCCCTCGAAGCTACTTACGAAAGTACATCTTTTATTCTTCAAAGTATTCCACTACTCAAGAGGATAATCTGGTCAGTTTCGACAGAGGTAGGGTGAGTGCACGGGTAGGCCTACGACTAAAGAAAGTGGAACAGATAGCATAATATATTTTCATAACTCAAGTTTTATAAACAAGATACTTCCTAAATGTAGAATACTCTCCTAATATAACTAATTAGTTCTTTTAATCCGTTTCCAATTCCCTGTCCCAAACTCTCCCTACCCTTTGCCGGGCCTTTCGCAACCTTTCTAGAACTCCACACGGTCTTTAGCTACTCAATCCACTTTACTCATTTCAATCCCCAAGCCATTTAGACTCTTTCCACACCCTTTTCAAGCCACCTTTCCAACACCTCCGTACCATGTTAGCTCTGGCTGTCTCCTTCTGCCTCGTTCATCTTCCACTTATCCACCTTCACAATCCCTGGTTCCACCATTTGCAGCCCTTGAAAAATCGGCTCGATCTCCGCCTTCGGCCGCAGATGCAAAGGCATAGGTGTCATAGCATACGCCTTTTTCCCGTCCGCTCAACCACATCCGTCGTCCTCCCATCCCGTGTCCCGTGAGCCATTGCGAAGTAACTCCCTGGAGCAACCGCATTGCGAAAAGCCGCAAGCATGGGCTCGTACCGCGCCAGCAAGAAGAAGTGCACCAGCGCCATCACCACGATACCAACCGGCCTCCCGAGGTCTATCAAGCGGGCCGTTGCAGGGTGCTTCAGAATCGTCTCCGGCTCCAGCGCCGACGCGATGATGACGCCTACGCTCTCCGCCGGCGCTGCGCCGCGATGATCTCGCGCGCCTGCCGGACCGTGATGTCGTCGATGTCGACGTACACGACCCTGGCCGCGGGGCCCAGGCGCTGCGCGACGTCGCGCGTGTTGCTTGCGGTGGGCAGCCCGGAGCCGATGTCGATGGACTGCGTGATGCCCTGCTTCGCCATCCAGCGCACCGTGCACCGCAGGAAGGCGCGGTTTTCGATGACCGCGGGCTTGATTTCTGGGGGGGCGGCTTCGATGGCGTCGACGGCAGCGCGGTCGATGGCGAAGTTATGCGTCCCGCTTAGGTAGTAGCCGTACATCCGCGCGACACTCGATCAGCTTATGTCGTATCCCTCGGGGACGTAGAGGTTGATGCCATGGTGAGCTGGATTTGTTCTAGATCTATGGTGCTATAGGCTTGGGCGGTGTATGAGCTTTGAGTCGACTATCTTCAGAGTATGCTGATGTATAATGGTCACGGGCAGGTTAGTATTTATACTAGACAGCTGCGATATTTATACTCTTTGCCATGATCAATCTCCTAGCACATTTTATTCGATCATGGTACTCGATAATGCCCTCCGGCTCTCACATCATTAAGGGCACGTTCGATAACTTTTTTTGGCCGGTTCGACTTCCCAGGTGGGCGCAGCCAGGTCGATACTTTTAAGGCCCACCTGGGCGCAATCTGCAGGGTGTAAGCGCCTCTTCTAGACGCCAAAGCAGGGGTGCTTTCCACCTGGTAGAAGGCGTTCGTTCGGTAGGCGATTTACCAGAAGGAGCGCGCCTGTAGATACTGTGGCTAATGGTATGAGGCTTTATGGCTGACGTTGAATTGGATCACGTGATGGGGAGGATAGGTCAAAAAATCACGAAGGAGGGCAGAATCGATCAACCAGGTTGTGTTGGTGTTCCATCTGGACCCCCCCTTTAGGCCATGTTCGATAACTTTTTTTGGCCAGGTCAACTCCACCAGGTGGGCCCTCTAAAAAAGCCACCTGGGGCCACCTGGAGCCACCTGGCCGCGAACGGGCCACCGATATCGATATCCACCTGGTGGATATGGTCTGTTCGACGTCCTAGGTGGATTTTGGGCAGATTGGACGTCTTGGCAGCTAAAAAGGAGGTTCCAT
>Ga0307507_10002075_pt1 | contig 43399 bp, 42 predicted proteins | sample 7_EM_MG_FD_207223 | JGI IMG/M metagenome (GOLD analysis project Ga0307507, IMG submission 207223) | Populus trichocarpa ectomycorrhiza microbial communities from riparian zone in the Pacific Northwest, United States - 7_EM | ecosystem: Host-associated > Plants > Roots > Unclassified | place... | reverse complement strand
AAGTCGAGAAGGTGGGGGAGGGAGGGTATTTATACTTCTCGGGGGGGGGGGGATTTTTAGCCGACAATTTTGGCCGACAGTTTTGGCCGCTAGCCAATAGGATAGGGTTGTGCTTTAGAGGGCGCGTCACTACGCACAAACAGTCGCCCCACCAAACTTTGCTTGTAAGAATTGCACTTACATCTCGCACAGCCCAGCACGCTAGAGACATGATTTCTAGCGATGTTTGATTTTTGAGCGATAGCTGCCAACATAATTCTCCTATCGCAGATCGCCAAGGCTACCAGAGGAGAATTGTCATGTTGTCAATGCTATGCTTTAGGGGCAGACTGTTAATTTTACGATACGTATTGGTGAGTTTTCTTGACCTGTGCTACTCGAGTAGTACTAGTATATTCCCCATGGAGGAGCTCTGTAGACATACGGCAGCACCGTACGAGCACCTACTTGTACTGTACACTCTGGCGATATATCTGATCGCTAGAGACGGTGTTGTTCGGAGGCTTACAACACGACCGGAAGTGATTCAATTACCGCAAGAACTCAAATAACCGAACCATGTGCTAGGACGTTAAAGTTGCCTCTCCTAGCAAGGTCAGGTGTTTTTTTTTCTTTTCTTTTTATTTGTCTTGTAGAGCAGATTGTTTGGTGTCTTCCGCCGGCTTTCCGGTATGCTATTTTTCGCTCAGCGAAACATTTGGCTCTTGCAACGAGCATTCCGCAAACTCGAGAAAAAAAACATAATTGCGATTTCGGAGCCGGTGTGAACCTTTGAAATCGGAAGCTTTCGATATCGGTATCTGTCACAAAAATAGACTGTGCTAAACATTAACTTACAGCTCATGCAGCGTCAACGCGTAACACATACATGTCATCAATGCATTCTTCCGTTACTCTAAAACTTGAAGGATTGGATATGGATATCATAGTGGGTAGATATACTGTACAGTACTTGTCCTAGGTACTGTATAATAGATACAAGAGCCAAGGGCGCGGAATATCTGCGATGAAAAAGGTAGATTTAACGCTGAGCAAGATAGGATTTAGGGGGTCGCGGATCACCGATGAGCAGTTGAAGGTCACCAGAAGTCATATCCGAGAACAAACGGGAGATCTAAAAAAACGAGCTTCATGCACCATCACTCGCCTTCTAGGCCAACCTTCATGTTGGAAATTGCAGGTTTATGGCCGCACTTGATGCGGGATGTGCAACTGCGGGATGTGCAACTGCGGGATGTGCAACTGCGGGATGTGCAACTGCGGGATGTGCAACTGCGGGATGTGCAACTGCGGGATGTGCAACTGCGGGATGTGCCAGTGCGGGATGTGCCCGCACTGGAAGGCCGCACTGCTATACGTACGCACTAGTGACAGGATGCGCAAGCTAAGAAAACGCTGTCACACCCCTGTCTGTTTCTCTTTGTTTCCCCACTGTTCTCTTTCTCTTTTTCTCTCACTTGTCTTCTTCTTCCAAAAAAACTTCACTTCTCAATCAAGTCTTTCCTTCCTTCAACTTAACACAATCAATCATGATCTCTCTCTCCGCATAATATAAACATTCTGTGTCCACTTCCGCAATTCCACTCCGCTGCGGAAAAACCCTAACCGTAAATCATTACCTCTACATCGAATATTTTCAACACTTCAGAACCGAATAAAATACCACACAATCTGCCGATTCCAGCACATTTTAAAGGATATGATCTCTTTTGATTCAGCTACGGTAGTTAAATTACCGGCATGATTAATTGGTAGTTCTGCAAGGTCAGAAAATTGTTTTAGTTGCTTCGTAGTTAATTATGGCTTACCACCTCTTATATCACTATTTAGTACCTCTTACCTAGCGCTGACTTTAAAAACAGCCGTGGTAATAGAACTTTTGAAGGATGGGCGGGTACCGGTATACTCACGGAGAACCGATTATCTCTTGTTGTCTCACCTGTCAACTCATTCCTCTCGCTCGGGGCGGTAAGTTGAATCGTTTAGGCTCGAGCCTGACTAGCTCTGTTTGGCGCACCCTACGGGATAAAAAACCATATCTACATAGCGGTCGCCGTACTAATCATTGTGATGGAAATTAATCTAGTAAGAGTCTCGCGAGTTGAGTTATAACCGAAGAAGTACAATGACATTGTTAAAATGTTTTATTTGTAGCGAGGGCGCTGTAAAAGTTAGAAGAAAGGCCATTTTTATGGCATGTCGATCGGGGCCTAAATACTGTATGTAAGATCCCCCTCCAAAACTGTAAAAACCAAGGGGAAAAAAAACGCTTTGTTTTCCTTGCCTATTTTTTTTTTTAGCGGGAGGGGGTTATACTTCCTTTTACTATCAGGTCTTCTACCACACTCGATTCATGGATATTCGCTCGCACTACTTAATAGAAGCCTATGCACCCTAACAAAGTACGCATTGAGTAGGGGTTTTTAGAGGGAGGAAGGGGAGGCATAAGGTGTCTTCAGACTTGGGAGATTTCCTTAGGTCTATGGCGTCTTCCGGGCTTCTCTCTGCCCGCCTGCCTATGCATCTGCCTACGCTGTTGCGATGTGATTGCTCAAGTTGTTCCACTACAGCAGTATAGTAATAAACTGCCCGGTTGAGCTTAGTTCGGTCATTACTCATTCATTTCCCAAAAAGAAAAGTAACCAGTAAGCTTAACAAATACCACCCTTTCTCCGCCCCCCTCCCCCCTCGCGAGGCCGCATCACTGCGTCACCGAATCACACCCCGTTACTCCCGACCAACCTCGCTACACACGCTACAACTTCATTCCCAGCGAGTTCCAAGCCCGGATCGTCAATCTTATCTTGCAGCACCTGGTCAAGCATGGCACGCAGCCTAGCGACCAGAATTCCGATCCTTCCCCACCCCCGTAACTTTAGCCATCCGTCGACCGTGATACCGCGCCCCATACTATCGACTTCCAGCGCGCCGCCGAAAAGGAGGAGGGAGTATGCGTTTGTTGCTATTCCCAGGTTAGCATGGTGATATAAGAATTAGGGAGGGGGGAGTACGTGTGACGTCTCTGAGATAAACTTTGTTGCTCTCTACTTTCGAAAAGTAACTCAAGAACCTAGCATCGCCGGTGAAACCGGTTGCGTTGAAAAGCGTGGAAGAAGGGTGGACAAACGCGCGGCCGGAGGAGTGGGTATAGTATTTGATTGTCCTCGCCTCCGGGTCCACGGCTAACGCACCGCTGGATGACCCTGCGAACCTCTGCTCTGGTAAAGCGATCCTCGCGATCTGCGGGTTGAAGGCCGCGGCGATGAGCGCCCTATGAAGAACAGCGTTTTCGTGGTTTTGGTTCAGCCTAACAAAATCACTGGACGAAGAGGAAGAAGATGAGAGCGGCAGGAACCCGGTCTCCTTCAGAGAGGAAATGTACTGTGCGCGGTTCGAGGATATGTCGAGGAGTGTGTGGTGACTGAGGTGGTTCTCTTCGCACCAGCGCTTCACGTCCCTAACTGAAGTTGTTTGGCGGAGGCGTAACCATTCCTGGTGGGCGTGATAGTCCGCCAAAAGGTCCCCTTGTCCGTGGGCGAAGGATGTGCGGGCGAGTTTGCTAGCGTCGCGGGTTGCAGGGGTATTCGTAAAGGGGCTTCGGGTAGTCAGTATGCTAGCGATCGTCACGGCAACGTCCAAGCAGCCGAATATGGCGCCGTACACCATCAGCTTTGAGCAACGGAGGTCCGCCGGGATGAGAACTAAGTGTCTTCCTAGGGCAGTCAAATCATCGTCTGCTATCGCGCCCATGTGCTCGAGAAGTTTCATCGCGCCTTCTACTGCCATGGTGTCCGGGGGTGTTAGTGCCCCCGCTAGGAAACCGCAGACATCGTCTTCCATCGCTTTCACAGCGAGACAGGTCTGCTCGAGCGGGACACGCTTTAATTCTGGCTCGGGACGCTCAGCCATTTTGTTGTTTTCTGCATTGCGGGTGTAGAGCTTCCAGCATGAACCGGCACGGACACGGCCGGCGCGACCGCGGCGCTGCTTACATGCTGCGCGGGAGGCCCATGTTTCGAGAAGTTTGACGATCCCACTGGAGGGATCGTATGAAGTTTCTTTCACTCTCCCAGTGTCGACCACTGCGACTATGTCCTCGATTGTGATGGAGGTTTCCGCAACGTTGGTTGCTGCGATGACCTTGCGTTTGCCGTAGGGCGGTGGGGGGAAGACTTTACGTTGGTCGTTGGGGGTGAGGGAGGCGTGAAGAGGCAGTGCATGAAAGCGCTCTATTCCATTTGGTAAAGTCTTGATAGCGTCGATGCATCGCTGGATCTCCATAGTCCCTATATCTGATGAGTAATAGTATCGAGTGAGAGACTGTGATTGAATTACCAGGCAAGAATATAAGAATCCCTCCATCACTAGATCCAAGCATCTCATCGATAGTACCGACCGTGGCTGCGATGAGGTTATAATTGATCCTATCTCCTAAACTCGCGATAATACTGGCAACCCTCGGATCCGCTCCCTGAACATCTTCATGATCGGCAGTCTTGACAGGCATTAACCTCCCCCCGCCATTAAACCCAGTTTTGACAATAACCTGGTCAAGGTAGTAATCCTCAACGGGGAACGTACGGCCCCTAATCTCGACCCTACGAACCTTCTGCTCCCCGCCAAAATAGTCTGAGAAAATCTTCGCATCAAGAGTAGCACTCATGAGCACTACCCTGAGATCCTTCCGGATAGCTAACTTCCTTTTCAAAAGGATTAGCAAGAAGTCTGTATCGAGGCTGCGCTCGTGCACCTCGTCGACGAATATGTGTGTTACGTCATCGAGGCTATCGCCCATTTGGAGTCTCCGTAGGAGAACACCTGTAGTGACGAACGTGATCCTGGTCGTTGCGGGGTTCTGCTTTGATTCGCCGCGGATGGCGTACCCGACTTCCTGACCTACTCGGGAGCAGCGCTCATCGCTGACTCGGTCGGCTAGGCCTAGAGCAGAAATACGACGGGGTTGGGTACATATGATATTCGTGATATGTCCAAGGTGCTGGTCGATCATATCGTCCAGAATGAATTGGACAGCCTGCGTACTCTTCCCACTTCCAGTCTCACCACTGATGATTGTGACTTGACAATCATTTACGGCACCGACTATGTCCTCCTTCATATCCCATGCAGGTAAACGCATGCGTGCTTGCAGCATATTTTGCATATCGGGCAGGGAGTATTTGGCCTTTTTAGCCGCGAGTAATCGCATACTAGCTTCTTTGCCGGGAGTCCAATCAATAGGCTTAGAGCTTCTCGGGTTGCGGTGTCTAAAGGCTTTTGCTTTTGCTTTGTCCGGGAGTGTGACGTCATCTTCATTGCTGCCCGTAACACCGCTGGTGACGTCACAAAGTTTGCCCGGAGACTCAACAATTCTAGTAATATTACTCTCTAGCCAGTCCACCACTGTAAAGATCATTTGTTCACCGAGAAGAGTGCTTGCGTGTTTTGCTGTTTGCTTGATGATACTGAGCTTGACCTGTGCCGATAGTCTGCTGTCTCCATCCCCCTCGGTGGAGAGTGTGAGTGTCGGGATTGTCTGCGGGTATTCTAGTTCCCAAGTCGTTGAGGTCGGCTTTCTGATCTCTAGAAATATCTTTTTGGGCAATCTTAAGCCGTGTACAGGAGGAATGGAAAGCAGCACCTTGAAGTGCGTAGGCGTTATCCGGGTGTACCTCTCGGGGCCCCAGATTGCCTCTAGAGTACCGATTTCCTCTGTCCAGAGGTCGGTGTCTGAGAAAGAGATCAACGACTCTTCTTTGGAGCCTTGGGGGGTCTTTTGGTAGCCATAGACTAGAATATGCATCAAAGCTTCTGCTGCACGCTCTTCATCTCCGGCGTTGAGGGCAAGGACTTCACGGCAAAGATCCAGAGAGTAACCAGTGGCAGATAATCCTGGAATATAGTTAGCAACGTCAATGGTAATCCTGAATGAGAATCCATACGTTTAGCGGCGTACTCCATCGGCAAATCTCCGGAAGAAAACGTGACACCAGTGGCATAATTCCCCGGTAAAAACCTAGCCGGAAGATCATCCTCCGGAACGTGAATTAACAACCACTCTACCACTCAATTAGCCACAATCTCCTCATAAAAAGAAGAGCGCCCCGGCAAGAGTCCCACCTAAAGCTTCCTCCTTGTCCTTCACCCAACCACAAGCTTCCTCAACATGCGCCCTCTTAAAATCTAACCCGACCAGCTCCGAAATGACCTTCGACATCAAATTCCTGGTCATGCTAACCCCAACCGGATTCCAAACATGATACTTCCGGACCAACCCTTCTACCTCCCTCCGCTGACTAGTCCCCATATCCACGACCGGAACTCGATACCACCCCTTCAACTTCTCATCAACTGCCTCGGCAGGCTTCTCCTTTTTAGCCTCTGCTAGGGCTTTTGCCTTGGCAGCTTCCGCTGCTAACCACTCACGTTTGTCGAGGAATGGGTCAGCGACATACATCCACGCATGATTCTTTGCGAACTCCATTCTCTTGATCTCATCGAATATAGTCCAGTAGGTCTTGTGTGTCGGCGGGAGCATCATGTGGATATTCTTCATAGAGGAGACGCGGTGGAGGGCATAAGTAGCGGCAAAATGTCTGGCCTCAAGCGCAGAGGCCATCTGGAGGTTTATGGGTGTGCCGTCGGGCATCTCGAAGGGCGGGGTATAACGCATCGACTCAGTAAGGTTGGTTTTGGGATTGCTGTAGGTCACTGTCACTGATGATACGAAACCTTTCGTGGCATCTTTCTTCTATTATGTTAAAGAGAAGGGGGAAAACTCTATCAGTAGATATTTTCATCGATGTACCGGCAAAAACACGGGATGAGCTACATACAATATAATAATCTGGGTTATTCCATCCTGCCTTCACACAATGCTCATAAAACAATGTCTGCGGTAACTTCCCAGTCCAGGATAGCCCCCCAATCAATTGCTGGACCGTTAATGTCCTACTTTCCCCACTACCCTTAGAAGCAGAGGCGGAGCTCCCAGCATCACTAGCGGTAACAACTGGGGTTTTTCCCTTAGATCCAACAGTTGTTCCATTGGCCTTGTTTGTCCCCGGTTTCGCTTTCGACTTTTTCACTGTGGAGGCTGCGGGCGATGGTGGTGATGCCTCCGGACCGTCGGCCACGGAGGATCTGGAACTCTTTTTTTTGGGGGGCATGTGTTTGTACTTCCCTCTTTGCGCAGTTGTTTGTTGTTGTCGGTGCAGTATGTGTGTTGAAATTCGGGTATGTGCTGTGTTGGTCGCGCAGACAGTTAGAGGTGGTGGGTTAGTCTAGGATATGCGCTCGGGTATGAAGATAAGTGATGAGACGGACAGGGGTATGGGTGACCCGAGAGCATATCTATGCGTAACACCAATAACAGTAAAGCAGCGTGATTTCTCAAGCTTGAGAGTACTTCCTTGGCCGAAAACGCACTCATAACACGCTCCTGAGTTGGCGCTGCTCTAAGGGTTTCCGAGCTATGCACAGATATGTCCTCTGGCCACCTGCACCCCTGTCCGTCTCGTTATTAACCCCCATACCGGAGTAGGGTAGCTAAGAGGCAGGGTGGCGGTTCTTGTAACGGTAACTCTAATAAGTTATCGCGTATGATGGCTTCAGCGCGACTGCAGCTACCCGTACGTATGATACAGTATCCTCGCCAAGCTTGAGGCTTATCGTGGATAAGGGTTAGGGTTGTGGATCAAAGAAAATTGTGGAAATTGCTTCTCATGTTCAAACTTAACCCACCGATAACTTTGATCTCCATTCCCCCACCGCCATCACCGTCAAACGATTGCCTGCTTGCGGGGCTTTACGGATCTATTATGCCAAACAAAAAGGGCCGCAACAAGAATTTGCCCGGGATAGAGTTTCTCCCCCTTCCCTCTCCACGACAGCTCAAACCCGCTAACGAAGGAAAAAAAAATTAGCTATGACCTTCCAAAACCAACAGCTCAACCCCCAACCAAGAAGCGCAAACGCTCCCGGAAGACCGATGACGATACCCCGAAGGAATTCACTCGCCTACTCTCCCGCATTCAACGAAATAAACCCAAGCCAAACGGCCTCGACGACCCCCCCGTGAAAGCGCGAAAATCCCACCCGATCCCAGAGCTAAAAATCCAACCCAGCGAATCCCTCCGTCAATTCAACCGTCGTGTCAATGCTAGTCTGCCAATAACATTGAAGCCAGAGGGGAGTAGCAAAGCGCAGCGTGCGAAGGAGAAGAAGAAGAAAGAAAAGGCCAAATCTGCCCCTGCCGCTGGCAGCGGCGACGGCAGTGATAGTGAGGGGAAGGTTTGGGGTGAGGAAGGGGAAGGGGGGAAGCGCAAGCGCGGAAGGAATAAGGGTCGTGTAGGAAGTCCCGACCCCTGGGCTGCACTCGCAGAGAAGCGACAGGCGGCGAAGTTCTCGGATTTGGCGAAGGCACCGCCGACGCTTGTTAAACCGAAGAGTGTGCTGCACTCCCGCGGGGTTGTAGATGTTGAAGGGATACCGAAGAGTTCGGGTAGTTTGGCTAAGAGGGAGGGGTTGGCGGGGGAGAGGAGGGGTATAGTTGAAGGGTACCGGAGGTTGGTCGAGGAACGGAGGAGAGGAAAGGGGGTTGGTGGTTAGTCGGGGGTGGGTGGGCGGAAGGCAGGCAATTTCATCTAGTACTGTTAAAACCTGAAAGTCCCGGGGGATGGGAGTGTAGCATAGTAGATGAGGTTAATTGGCTCCGGATTTGAATACGAGTGATAATGCATGATGTCTAGGGTGTGATACAGTACCGGTACTGCATCTCCTAGTTATATCATTGAACTTACTGCTATGTGGCACCTACTGGGCCGTGCACTACAACAGAACACACTAGGGAGAAAGGTGAGAACAGACACTGACCAGGACAGTCCTAATTATTCTCGCTGTCGTTCAACACCACCATGCATTACGGGCGCGGACATTAGGCAGAGACCTTGGCCGCGTTCAGCTCCTTATGCTTATAAACTACCAACGGCTTTCCCAACTTTGTTCGACCCCCCTTATGGCACTTCTAGAAGATAGCTTCAGCTCCTTAATACCTCCAATATCCGTCTTGAGACAGTGTGAATACGTTAGATTCTGGTTGGCATTCTCCTTGACGACTTCGGAGGTGGTACTAACCCTCGGCTTCCTAGGGAGGTCATACAAGTCTGCTCAATCATTCTTCTGGCCATGATTGGCCCGGGGTGAGCTTTCCACCGATAACACTGTGTGTGAGGCCGTTATCGCGGTCACCAGTACGACGTAGAGGTCCTTCCTTATGACTGTGTTTACGCCGGTGAAGGCCGTGTAATCTTTCTCTTGACGAATTGTCCGCCCCGCTTGAACTCCACGTCGGCAGCAGCGTATGATGCGAAGAGTGCTTGCGGGCCCACCTTATCAGGTTGTTGTAGGGCTTCTCGTACCACCTCGGGGGCTCCTGTCTCACCTTGTTACTCGGATCTGAGCGTGCTTTCTTGCGTACGTAGGGGGTATCGGTTGCTGTTCTTGTAGAGGAGTTTTCTCGTAGGCGCCTTTCGGCGCGGATATGCTAATGCAATAGGTTTAGTACCCTTCTTTCACGGTTTCTGTGCGGCGTAGTTGCGCGTTTGTACTAACATCATGTCCTGCATAGTGATGGTGTTGTTACCCTTGGTTGTTACGGCTACTTTGTTGGCGTGGACTTGGTGTGAACTCATCCTCGTGTGGACCTACGCTCAGGAGAGGTGGTTGGGGTTTTGACGAGCACCCCAAGGCGGCCGTTGAGGTATATCTACTACATGTCGGTTAGCATCACGATCCCTCACTCGATGAGATCGTTACTCTAGGAAGCGAGAGAGGATCGCACTGGTGTAGGCTTGGCCCGAGTTGCCGTTGGGATGTAATTCGCATATATCCCAAGTTTTTTGCACCTTGAGTATTCCTGCGGGACGTCGTTATCCACATGCAGGAGGTCGGTATTGGTGGGATTCGAAGGCTTTTCTAGCATCATCTTCGGGAGAGGCTATTACTCTTAGGTCCAGAGCTCGCTTATTCTCTCATATATCGTGATATCATTCATTTCATAACCTCACGCTACTTCCTCGTCTTCCCCAAGAATCACCTTGCCAGCAATCCTCATCCGAGGTTCTTCTGAGCGCTTTGCCATCTCCGCCGCACCATTCTGTGCTTCCTCATCCCACATAGTCTTCCCCAAATCCCTCATGCCCTTAGACCACTTGCTCTGCTTATGCTTCAAAGCCATTCGCTCTTCCGCCCTTTTCCTCTCCCTTTCCATAATATCTTCTTCATTCGGCACTCTGCCATTCTCAAGAGCTAGAGCCTCTTCAGCGGCATTATGATGCTTTACCCTCTCTTTTTTGAGGACTCTATGGTAGAATTTCGACTTGATCTTGATAATACGTTTCGCCTTGATCTCTTCCCGGTACAGCAGTTCGCGCGCAGGCCGAAGCCCAGCCGTACGTGTCTGAACCTTCTCTACAAATAGTTTATTCGTTTTCGGTTCCCCTAATTCCTTGATTGACTTTTCGGAAGCCATGTTCGACTCCTTCAGAATTCTAGAGATTGTGGCTTCAAGTTCGGTTAACAGGGTAGGCTCAGAAGCCGAAAGCGCGGTGATTTTTCCTCGGTGCTGGTAAGCGTGCGTTAGGAGCATTGGCTAATGGGAAATGAAGATGAGATAGGTCGAGGGGGAGACCTATTAGGAGAATAGCAGGATTGGCCTATGGTGAACTTTGAAGATTTGGAGCTGTATGTTCTAAGATACTATATGGGTAATGTTGGTACTAACTACTTGAAGTCTCAGGTGGAATGTACCTACTAGTAGGGCCGAATTGAAGTCGGAAACTCCGTACGGGAGTTGCCGAAACAGGTGTCCGGCTTCAACTCTGCAGCCCGAATATCTATGGAGTAACTAGAATATAGTAGCTCGTGGTTTGGGAGCTATTATTGTGGGCCTGATTGCAGGTACGGCATCTCAAGATAATTTGAACCATTGGTAAAAAGCTTTCGGGAAACCTACCGGATAAGTAACTTATGGCAAAGGAGTATCTCATTCCCGGATATCGCTGCTAACCGACCATTTCTGAGTGAGAAAGTGAGTTTCTCGCTGTATCTTATCCTTTAGACTTGCCTTCCTGGGCTGCCTAGTCTGGGATCCAATTTGCCACTCGAAGAGAGTTTGGTGGCCCATTTCTCTGTCTTTGATTTCCTTCAATAGAGACTGTGATCTGCATCGGTAACTTCTACTTGTTTTTTCCTAAGTATGATACCCTGTTACCCGCTGTACACCTTGTGTTTCTCTAGAAGCGTCTACAACCTGTGGGCGAAATCGAAGGTCACAAGAAACACAGGGAAGTGAAGTCCACAGAGTGTGTCTTGATGAGCTGCCAGTGCCCAGATAGAATGCCCTATCCACCGGAGACCTTTACAAAACGATCTGCCACCATCATCACCCGCTTTAAGCCAAATGCAATAAGTAGCCACGCACCAATAATCACTCGATAGCAATAGCTCGCGGCGGGCGTCCGATGAAGATCAGACGGGTGCTCGTGGTGGAGATGTGTTACTATGGGATATCTTGTGCTAATCAGAGGACAGAAGGATTTTCTATAGCGGTAGCTGGTGTGTGTATTAAGGCGTGAATATGATGCATAAAATATGAGAGTGTAATTATCTTTTTGTTATTAGTAATAGGGGAAATTCTATAGAAAATACATTACACACGGAGAAAGTCTAGATCATTTCCTGAACACCGCCCAAGTCTTTTGTTTTCCTATCTAGTTATAAGATGACAAACGAAAAATATTTAGAGAAATCCCTTTCCGGAAACCCCACGCAGGCAGGGAAAAAAGGAATATGTAGGGTACCTCTAAGGGGCCGACTCAGTATCCTTTAGCTTCACCAAAAATCCCAAAGGACCAACATTTGGAGGACTCAGGTTTCGAGGAAGACCCGGGAATAGAGATGGCAATGTGGATGTACGCTGAAATAAGTTGAACGAGACTCGTGGGTTGACAGGAGGTCAGTAAGGGCTTCTGTGGGGCAAGGGGGCGAGTAGGGTAAATCCGGAACCGAAGGCAGAAAGAAGGCTTATGATTCCGAGGGCCGGGGTAGGGGTGGGCGCGTGGATTTCCAGTCTAGTATTAACTTTACGACTCCCTTATGCTTGTTATTGTCAGCATACTCGAGTGGCGTTAGACCAAGGTTGTCACGCATGTCGGGGTTGACATCCCCCCATGCAAGTAGTAGCTGTACCACTTTATCGTGCCCAGACCTAGCAGCATGTGCTAGTGGGGTTCGGTTATCGTTGTCTGGCCTATTGGGATCGACATCCTGCCGTGCTAGCAGTAGTTGCACGACTCCATCGTGCCCACCCCCGGCAGCGTACCCTAGTGGGGTTCGGGCTATATTATCGGGCTTATCGGGGTTGATATCCCCCCGCTCGAGCAGCATCTGCGCCACTCTCTTGTGCCCGTTAATAGCAGCATACGAGAGTGGGGTTCGGTTAACAACGTCTGGCTTATTAGGGTTGATATCCTCCCGCCTCAGCAGCAGCCGCACCACCCCCTCGTGCCCATCCCCGGCAGCATACCCTAGCGGGGTCCGGCCAGTCCTATCTGGCTTATTGGGGTTGACATCCCCCCGCCCGAGCAGCACCTGCGCTACTCCCTTGTGCCCATTCATAGCAGCATACGAGAGTGGGGTTCGGTTAATAATGTCTGGATTATCGGGGTAGATATCTTCCCGCCCTAGCAGCAGCTGCACCACTCTATCGTGCCCATTCATAGCAGCATACAAGAGTGGGGTTCGGTTATCATTGTCTGGCTTATCGGGGTTGACATCCCCCCGCCCCAGCAGCAGCTGCGCCACTCCCGAATGCCCATTCATGGCAGCATACGCTAATGGAGTTCGGTTACCATGGTCTGGCTTATCGGGATTGATGTCACCCCGTCCCAGCAGTAGCCACACTACTTCCTCGTGCCCATTCCGGGCAGCCCACCCCAACGGTGTGATACCCCTGGGGTCTTCTTGGTTTATGTCAAAACCTTCTATTTTTATCAAAGACCTAACAACCTCAACGAGCCCGAAGAAGGACGCACAGTGTAGTCCCGTGAATGGAGAAAGGTCGCTGAACAGATAAGAGCGTCTATATCGGGACTCTAAAAGTAGCCTAATGGATATATGATTATCATACTGCCTAAAGAGCTTCAGTGCAAGCGATTTTGCATTATCTGAGAGTTCCTTTTTCCCATGCGTCCCCCAGTATAGAGCAGAATATCTGAGGAAGGGTGCGGCTTGGGTGCCAGGAGGTAGAGTTGCCGGAAGGCTCATGACCTGCTGGGAATTTAGGTATGTCAAGCAAGTCTCAGCGATTAACGAGTGTGATTTCTGGAAGAGGTCGGGACGACCGGAAAGATACTCCCGGAGTGTGAAGTGGACTAGCCGGATGGTCGAGCCTTTCTTGTCTACCACGACAAGGCCTTGACAACAGCTTAGCACCGTCCGTATTGAGGGAACATTGTCCAGATCGAAATCAGCTGACCCTATTTCAACTGCTAAGGCGTGACACAATTCATCTGCTTTCAACGGACGTTCCGAATGACATATCCATATCAAAGCCATCATCCCGAGCCTCGACCTCTCCCCACCTTGTGCTTGAATGCGCCCCAGCGTGGCGCCGTACACATCCTCCAAGCCTAAGCCATTGGCCATTAAGCGAAGTTTCTCCCGCCGCCGACTGATGGTTGGTTCTTGTAGGATCGCCTCAACATTCAGAGATACTAATAGGAATCTAGGCGGATAATTGTTAGTGGATATCTTAAGGCAGGTTTCTCCCGGCAGCCGATCCCACTTACATCTCCGATACAGTTTCGGGAATCTTCTGGACAATTTCAGACTCCAATCTTTCGTCCATCTCGTCTGGGCTTGGGTCCTCCTCCAATCTCTTGCGGATGTAATGAATTATATCATCTTTCCAGGGACTTACCGATACAGCCGCTACTCCTCCAGGAAGACGGGTTTCCACTTCGTTATGGACGTGTGGCCTTCCCGTCAGGAACACTCGAGTGGTAGGTGACTTTTGGATAATTTCGCCAAGTGAGATAAGGATCTTTGCCCGATCTCTCGTGGCACATTCGTCCACGGCGTCGACGCAGATAAAAGTGGGCTTCAAGGACGTGATAGTAACAAACATCTTGACAATTTGGTCAAGTCGCAGACTCCGACCCCCAATGACCTTCTTCTGCGAGACAAATTCCTGTACGATTTCTTCCGGGATCTTGTCGAGCCCACCCACCACCTGTTTTAGCAGAGCGCCGAGCATACTCTCCGGGGTCTGCTCCTTTCCCGCGGCGAAATCAAAGTAAAAACATGTGACAGCAACATCCCGCCCCCTCGCTCGATCACATAGGGTATCTACTACCAGAGAACTGCGATGGAAACTTGTCAGAAGAAAGGCTTTTTGTCTGGTTTTCTTTTCTCAAGGACAGTATCTCTTACCAAATGTACGTCTTTCCGGCCCCCGGATTGCCGTAGCAAAACATTGTCGCATTCTGAGATTCACCTTGGCTATTACCACCCGACCAGCTCTGGAACTGTTCGGTCTGGAGAAGCCAATCCCCCACTTTGTCGACTCGGCTGGCCTCGAGGTTCCGATGCCGCGCGCGGGGTTCAAGAGGAGATAACCAGGCCAGAATTTCCGATCTGTCTCCGGGGACAGCAAAGTAATTCACATTGGTGGTATTGTTGAAACTGTTGGTGTTATTACTGAAAGAGCCGGCATAAGCGGAAGAACCGGAGCTCCTAGAGGCGGTGGTGAAGAGGTTAAGATCTTGAGACATTTCTGTTCTCCGTTTCTTGGAATGTGGTAGAGACATCTCTGTTCCCAGTTTCTTGGGATGGGGTATCGTAGGGGATCTGCCCTTGGGGCTCTGGTGTTGGCTGGAAACAAAAGAAAAAGTGGGGCTCCAGAGAGTTGCACAGTCTTGTTGAACAACGCCCGAGTGATTACGCCCGAAGTTTGTGGAACCGATGCCACGCATGTCGCTATTGTATCGGCGTGGAATAAAGTCCACAGAAATACTTGGTCATGGCTATCACATTATTTAGAACCATGATGCGGTAAATGAATACCCCAGGAACCAAGTGAAAGAGTCTGTTAGCTATCGACTCTTCACACTATCGCTTGCAAGACTTCTCGTTTTAAGAGGGTAAGTTAGTGCAAGGCTAACTCACCATCGATATGCATCTGAAAACTCCTTTCGGTGGCGTAATTCAAAACTCCATGAGGGACAGGGGTCACATTTCCTATCTTCATGCCACAACCATATCATCGTGCAACCTACCCGGGCTACTACATCAGACATTCTCAAATCCAAGGAGTAAACTTATCAATACCAAGTCCCAATCAAACTCCTTAATGAGTGACCTCGAATCACACACACCTTGGACCTCTTGCCCCTGACTGTGCCCCCGAAACAACCCCAGAAAGAATGCCTTACTCACGGGAGACACCCCCACAACAATGTGCTGCCTTCTCCACCGGTTTTACGCTAAATGCAATAAGTTGCCCGCATAAATAATGACTCGATGGAAATAGCTCGTAGCCTGTTGAAAAGCGGTCCAATGGCCAAGCTATATACCGGAAACATGCCCGAGCGAGAGATGGTTAAGAACTTCATTCTATCCTAGAGGGCCGGGAAGACCCACTATCTATGCAGTGAAACAGCAACATATATCGGCAGCGGAGAAGAAGTCAAAGGAAACAATTTAGAAGACAAGAGAAACAAATGAGAACAGAGTTGCGTATCTGGTCGATTGGTTGAGCAGTGACATGAGAGAAAAGGTGAATAGGGTAAGTCTAACTCGGAGAGTAGGAAACCGGCACTAGGGGGAATGACCTGCTTTGCCGTACTCTAAGACGTAGAAAGTGCATATCCGAAAGCCCAATTTTAACATAGCCGACGCCCAATGAAGATCAGAGGTGTGCTCGTGGAGATGTGTTACTATAGGATATCCTGTGCTAATCACATGATCCAAAGGAATTTTCTATAACAGTATCCGGTGTGTAGCATTGGGGGCTAACTGACTAAAAGCGTGAATAAGATGCGAAAAATATAAGAGTGTAATTATCTTTTGTTATTAGTAATAACTTAGTAGGGGATAGAAAATAAATTGGTCTACTATAGAGAAAGTCTAGCCGCCTTCCAGAACACCGCCTAAGTCTTTCCTTTCTCATCCAGGTATAAGATGACAAACGAAAAATATCTATAGTAGGGAAATCCCTTTCCGGGAACTCCACCCAGGCCAGAGAAAAAAGGAAATATGTAGGGCACCTCCAAAGGGCTGACTTAGTGTCCTTTAGCTTCACCAAAAATCCCCAAGTACCAACATTTGGAGGGCTCAAGTTTCGAGAAAGACCCGGGAATAGAGATGGCAATGCCTAGGAGACAGCGGATGTACGCTGAAACAAGTTGAACAAGACTCGCGGGGTGACAGAGGGGGGCAGTAAGAGCTTCTATGGGGCAAGGGGCAAGTAGGGTAAATCCGGAACCGAAGGCAGAAAGAGGGCTTACGATTCCGAAGGCCGGGGTAGAGGCAGGTGTGAGGATTTCCAGTCCAGGATTGACTTTACGACTCCCTTATGCTTGTTATTGTCAGCATACTCGAGTGGCGTTAGACCGAGGTTGTCTCGCATGTCGGGGTTGATATCCCCTCGTCCTAGTAGTAGTTGTACCACTCTATCGTGCCCATTCTGGGCGGCACACGCTAGTGGGGTTCGGTTAACATTGTCTGGTTTATCGGGATTGATATCCGCCCGCCCTAGTAGTAGTTGCACTACTCCCTCATGCCCATTCCAAGCAGCGCGCGAGAGCGGCGTTCGGCCAAGCCAGTCCACATTGTTGGGATTAACATTCTCCTGTCCCAATAATAGCTGCGCCACTCCCTCGTGCCCATTCATAGCGGCATACAAGAGTGGTGTTCGGCCCAACTTGTCTGGCCTCTCGGGGCTGACACCCCCCCGTCCTAGTAGTAGCCGCACCACTCCCTCGTGCCCATTTGTAGCAGCATGCGAGAGCGGTGTTCGATCCACAATATCTGGCCTGTCGGGGTTGATATCCCCCCGCCCCAATAGTAGCCGCACCACTCCTTCGTGCCCATTCATGGCGGCATACGCTAGTGGGGTTCGGCCATAGTCGCCTGGCTTATCAGGGTTGACGTCCCCCCGCCCCAGGAGCAGGTACGCCACCCCTTCGTGCCCATCCATGGCAGCATACGCTAGCGGGGTTCGGCCAAAGTCGTCTGGCTTATCGGGGTTGACATCCCCCCGCCTCAGCAGCAGCTGCGCCACTTCCTCGTGCCCATTCATGGCAGCATACGCTAGTGTGGTTCGGCCATCTTCGTCTGACTTATCGGGATTGGCATCTCTCTGCCCTAGTAACAGCTCCGCCACTTCCGCGTGCCCATTGTGAGCAGCCCACCCCAACGGTGTAATACCCATGGGGCCTCCCTGGTTTATGCCAAAACCTCCCATTTCGATCAAAGATCTAACAACCCCAATGAGCCCGAAGAAGGACGCACAGTGTAGTCCCGTGAACGGGGAAAGGTCGCTGGACTGATGGAGGGGTATGTGCTGGGACTCTAAAAGTAGCCCAATAGATATGTGATTATCATACTGCCTAACGAGCTTCAGTGCAAGCGATTTTACATCGTCCGAGAGTTCCTTTTTCCCGTGCTCCCCCCAGTGTAAAGCAGAATATCGGAGGAAGGGTATGGCTTGTGTGTTGAGAGGTAGAGTTGCCGAAAGGCTCATAACTTGCTGGGAATTCAGGTATGTCAAGCAAGTCTCAGCGATTACCGAGTGAGGTTTCTGGAAGAGGTCTGGGCGACCGGAAAGATACTCCCGGAGTGTGAAATGGACTAGCCGGACCGTCGAGCCTTCCTTATCCACCACCACAAGGCCTTGACAACAGCTCAGCACCGTCCGGATTGAGGGAACATTATCCGGATCAAAATCAGCCGACCCTATTTCAACTCCCAGGGCGTGGCACAATTCATCTGCTTTCAACGGGCGTTCCGAATGACATATCCACATCAAAGCCATCACTCCGAGCCTCGACCTCTCCCCACCTTGCGCTTGAATGCGCCCCAGCGTGGCGCCGTACACATCCTCCAAGCCTAAGCCATTGGCCATTATGCGAAGCTTCTTCCGCCGCCGACGAATTGTTGGTTCTTGTAGGATTGCCTCAAGATTTAGAGACACTAATAGGAATCTAGGCGGATATCTGTTAGTGGATACCTTCAGCCAGATTTCTCTAGTCAGTCAACCCGACTTACATCTCCGATACAGTTTCGGGAATCTTCTGAACAATTTCCGACTCCAAGCTTTCGTCCATCTCATCGGGGCTGGGGTCCTCCTCCAATCTCTTGCGGATATAGTGAATTATATCATCTTTCCATGGGCTTACCAATACAGCTACTGCTCCTCCAGGAAGACGGGTTTCCACTTCGCTACGGACGTGTGGCCTTCCCGTCAGGAACACTCGAGTGGTTGGGGACTTTCGGGTGATTTCGCTGAGTGAAATAAGGATCTTTGCCCGATCTCTCGTGGCACATTCGTCCAGAGCGTCGACGCAGATAAAAGTGGGCTTCAAGGATGTGACAACTACCAACATCTTGACAATTTGGTCAAGTCGTAGACTCCGACCCCCAATAACCTTCTTCTGCGAGACAAATTCCTGCATGATTTCTTCCGGGATCTTGTCCAACCCACCCACTACCTGCTTTAACAGAGCGCCGAGCATACTCCCCGGGGTCTGCTCCTTTCCTGCGGCGAAGTCAAAGTAAAAACATGTGACAGCAATATCCTGTCCCCTAGCCCGATCACATAGGGTATCCACTACCAGAGAACTGCAATGGAAACTTGTCAGAAGCGAGGATTTTTGTCTGGTTTTCCTCTCTCCAGGACAGTATCTCTTACCAAATATACGTCTTTCCAGCACCCGGATTGCCGTAGCAAAATATTGTCGTATTCTGTGGTTTACCCTGGCTATTACCACCCCACCAACTCTGAAACTGTTCGGTCTGGAGAAGCCAGTCTCCCACTTTGTCGACCCGGCCGGCCTCGAGGTTCTGATGCCGCGCGCGGGGCTCAAGAAGAGACAACCAGGCTAGGATTTCCGATCGGTCTTCCGAGATAGTAAAGTGGTTCGACACATTGTTGATGGTATTGCTGTTGAAACTGTTGGTGTTATTGTTGAAAGAGCGCGCAGCGTTGAGAGAGTTGGCGTAGTTGGAAGAAATAGAGTTCCTAGAGGTGGTGGTAAAGAGGTTAGGATCTTGAGACATTTATGCTCCCCGCCGTCCGGGATGTGGTGTACAAGTAGTAGAGAATCTGCCCTTGAGGTCCTACGAGTAGTGTTGGCCAGAAACCAAAGAAAAAGCGGGGTTCCTGATAATTGCATATCCTTGTTCCACAACAGCCGAGCCGTTACACCTAAAGTTTGTGAAACCAATGCCGCGCTTGTTGCGACTGGGTTGGCGTGGAATAAGGACCGCATAAATACTTGGTCATCGCTATCTCAAAATGCCCTCTCGGATAGGGGCAGATCTGGTGTGCCCTGTCCAAAGCAGAGAAAGACTGTTCCCCAAATACCCGTAACCCTTGGCAACACTTCGCTTGCCCTCTCTTTCCATTATTGGGTGAGACAGAAGCCATAATAAATTTCGACAGTGTCCCTGGGGGCTGTTTGTTGCGTAAAGCAAGGCACACGCTCCAAGTATCGAATTTAGCGAGGAGTGATATTAGTCCTCCGGAGGCTACAGTACCTCTTCTCTAAAAATTGGATCGCCAAGTACCTTAAGCGACGCGGTGGTTGCTATGCTGTGCTAAATTGCTGTACTCATAAAAACATACCGGAGGTGGCATTCTACTCATGTGGGGCATCTTAGACCCTTGTCGCTATCTCAGAGGGCATTCTGAGAGTTTTCCGTTATTTAAAACCATACTACAGTGAATGAACACCCTAGGAACCAAGTGAAAGGGTCTGTCGGTTATCAACTCTTCGCACTATCACTTGCAACAGAGTAGTTAGACCCACCAGACATTCTCAGATCCGAGAAGTAAACTTAAATTAAAAATAATTGAGTAATGTGCTATGTAGTCGAGAATTCCCTACTTTAGAAAAGTGGCGAAAAAAACACTGCAAAAAAGGGTCTGAGAGACAAAAAACAAAAAAAAACATAGACCTTATTTACCAGGCTTACCAGAGGTGGCAACTCCGACTAAATAACACAATACTCAATTGTTACACTTTTTACGGTAGAGTAGTCTCCGATCGCACATGATCTTGGACCCCCCCGCCTTTGACTCTGCCACCAGAATAACCCCAGGGGAGGTATAAACCTCAGTGGAGCCTCCTCCAGAATTAGGGTGGGTACGCTTAACGCCCAGGTTCCCGACAATGGCACAGCCTTGTTGTTGAACAACAGTCGAGTCGTACTGTACTGTACAGACGAAGTTTGCGAAACCAATACCGGTATCACGCTTGTTGCTAATGGATTGGTATGGAATAAAGACAACATACTGCACTATCATGAATTTTTAATCATTGGCTCAGGATATCTTATCATCAGTAAGTTTAAGATAATGTATTTGGTATCTATTTCAAATTGTTTGTGTTTGCTGTGCTTATTCTTTTTTCGATTTATACTGACTATCTGCTCACTCTCCCCCATGATCTTGCTGACCTTGTTGTTTTTTCCGTTTTTTTTACTGACACTCCCGAGTTGGTTAGTTCAAGGCTAACTCACCATCCATATATATCTGAAAACTCCTTTCAGCAGCGTAATTTAAGATTTTATATAAGATAAGGGTCACATTTTCCATTTTCATCGATGCAGCTAGGTCATTGTGCAACTTACTAAGGCTGCTCCATCAGACATTCTCAGATCTGAAGAGTAAACTTATCAAGACGGAGTCCTAATCAAACTCCTTAATGAATGGCCTTGAATCACACAACTTTGGGCTTCTTGCCCTAACTCTATCAGCGCAATAACCCCAGAATGGATGCCTTATTTCACAAGGCACCCCCCTACAAAATTATGCTGCCTTCACCGCTGGAATTATGCCAATTGTACCAAGTAGGCATGCATGAATAATCACTCGATAGTAATAGCTCGTAGCAGACGCCCATTGAAGATCAGGCAGGTGCTCGTGGTAGAGATGTGTTACTATGGGATATCCTGTGCTAATCACAGGATCCAAGAGAATTTCTGTAGGCGTACCTAGTGTGTAGCGTTAGGGGCCAACTGACTAAAAACACTAATAAGATGTATAAAACCTAAGTGTGTAATTATGTTCAGTCATTAGTAATAGCAGGGAAATTTAATAGAAAATATTATATTACACATAGAGAAAGTCTAGACCAATTCCTGAACACCGCCCAAGTCTTTTCTTTCCCGTCTAGTTATATGATGATAAAAGAAAATATCCAGAAAAATCACTTTCCGGGAACTCCACGCAGGCCGAAGAAAAAGGGAATATACTGGGCACCTTTAATGGGCCGACTCAGTGTCCTTTAGGTTTACCAACAATCCCATAGTACCAGCATTTGGAGGACTTAGGTTTTGTGAAAGACCCGCGGATAGAGATGGAAATGCCCAGGAGATAGATATACGCTGAAGCAAGTTGAACAAGACTCGCGGGGTGACAGGGAGGGCAGTAAGAGCTTCCATGGGGCAAGGGGGAAAGTTGGGTAAATCTGGAACTGAAGGTAGCAAGAAAGCTTATGATTCCAAGGACCGAGGCGGGGGTAGGCGCGAGGATTTCCAGTCTAGTATTAACTTTACGACTCCATTATACTTCCAATTTTCCGCATACCAGAGTGGTGTTAGGCCGTAGACGTTTTCCCTATCGGGGTCGACATCCCCCCGTCCCAGCAGCAGCTGCACCACTCCCTCGTGCCCATTCTGAGCAGTATACGCTAGTGGGGTTCGGCCATAGTCGTCTGGCTTGTCAGGATTGACATCCCCCCGCTGCAGCAGCAGCCGCACCGCACCTTCGTTCCCATTCTGAGCAGCATACGCTAGTGGGGTTCGGCCATAGTCGTCTGGCTTGTCGGGATTGACATCCCCCCGCTGCAGCAGCAGCCGCACCACTCCTTCGTTCCTATTCTGAGCAGCATACGATAGTGGAGTTCGGCCATAGTCGTCTGGCTTGTCGGGATTGACATCCCCCCGCCCCAGCAGCAGCTGCACCACTCCCTCGTGCCCATTCTGAGCAGCACACGCCAGTGGGGTTCGGTTATCATCATTTGGCTTATCAGGGTTGACATCCCCCCGCTGCAGCAGCAGCCGCACCTCTCCTTCGTTCCCGTTCTCGGCAGCATACGATAGTGGGATTCCGCCATAGTCGTCTGGCTTATCGGGATTGACATCCCCCCGCCCCAGCAGCAGCTGCACCACTCTATCGTGCCCAGCCCTGGCGGCATACATTAGTGGGGTTTGGTTATCATTGTCTGGCTTGTTGGGATTGACGTCCCGCCGTTCTAGCAGTAGTTGCACCACTCCCTCGTGCCCTTTCTCGGCAGCGTACAAGAGCGGTGTTCGGTTGGCCCGGTCTACACTGTTGGGATTGACATTCGCCTGTCCCAGTAACAGCTTCGCCACCCCCCCGTGCCCATTCATAACAGCATACAAGAATGGTGTTCGATCCACATTGTCTGGCCGGTCGGAGTTGACATCCCTCTGTCCCAGTAGTAGCTGCACCACTCTCTCATTCCCATTTGTGGCAGCATACATTAGTGGGGTCTGGCCCCATGTATCTAGCCTTTCGAGATTAACATCCCCCCGCCCTAGTGGCAGCTGTACCACTTCTTCGTGCCCATTCCAAGCAGCACATCCTAACGGTGTAATACCCATGGGGCCTCCTTGGTTTATGTCAAAGCCTCCTATTTCTATCAAAGACCTAACAGCCTCAACGAGCCCGAAGGAGGATGCACAGTGTAGTCCTGTGAATAGAGACAAGTCCCCGAACAGATAAAGGTTTAGGTGTCGGAACTCCAAAAGTAGCCTAACGGATACGTGATTATCATACTGCCCAAAGAGCTTTAGTGCAAGCGATTTTGCATTATCTGAAAGTTCTTTTTTCCCGTGCGTCCCCCAGTATAGAGCAGAATATCTGAGGAAGGGTACGGCCTGAGGGTCGAGAAGTGGAGTTGCCGAAAGGCTCATAACCTGCTGAGAATTTAGGTATGTCAAGCAAGTCTCCGCGATTAGCGAGTGAGGTTTCCGGAAGATGTCGGGATGACCGGAAAGATATTCCCGGAGTGTGAAATGGACTAGGCGGACCGTCGAGCCTTCCTTATCTACCGTGAAAAGACCCTGGCAACAGCTTAGAACAGTCCCTATCGAGGGAACATTGTCCGGATCAAAATCCGTCGACCCTATTTCAACTGCCAGGGCGTGACACAATTCATCTGCCTTCAACGGGCGCTCCGAATGACATATCCACATCAAAGCCATCATTCCGAACCTCAACCTCTCCCCACCTTGTGCTTGAATGCGTCCAAGCGTGGCGCCGTACACATCCTCCAAGCCCAAGCCATTGCCCATTATGCGAAGCTTCTCCCGCCGCCGACCAATGGTTAGTTCTTGTAGGATTGCCTCAACATTCAGAGACACTAATAGAAACCTAGGCGGATACCTGTTAGTAAATAGCTTAAGCCAAATTTCATCAGGCAGGCGATCCTACTTACATCTCCGAGACAGTCTCGGGAATCTTCTGGACAATTTCCGACTCCAAGCTTTGGTCCATCTCGTCTGGGCTTGGGTCCTCCTCCAATCTCTTGCGGATGTAATGAATTATATCGCCTTCCAAGGGGCTTACCGATACAGCTATCGCTCCTCCAGGAAGACGGGTTTCCACCTCGCTATGAACGTGTGGTCTTCCCGTCAGGAACACCCGAGTGGTTGGCGACTTTCGGATAATTTCACTAAGTGAAATAAGGATCTTTGCCCGATCTCTCATAGCGCATTCGTCCACAGCGTCGACGCAGATAAAAGTGCGCTTCAAGGATGTGACAGTAATAAACATCTTGACAATTTGGTCAAGTCGTAGACTCCGACCCCCAATAACCTTCTTCTGCTCGACAAATTCCTGCGTGATTTCTTCCGGAATCTTGCCCAACCCACCCACCACCTGCTTAAGCAGAGCACCGAGCATATTTCCCGGAGTCTGCTCCTTTCCCGCGGCGAAATCAAAGTAAAAACATGTGACGGCAATATCCTGCCCCCTCGCTCGATCACATAAGGTATCTATTACCAGAGAACTGCAATGGAAACTTGTCAGAAACAAGGTTTGTTGTCTGCTTTCTTCTCTCCAGCACAGTATCTCCTACCAAATATACGTCTTTCCAGCACCCGGATTGCCGTAGCAAAATATTGTAGTATTCTGTGGTTTATCCTGGCTATTACCACCCGACCAGCTCTGGAACTGTTCGGTCTCGAGAAGCCAGTCCCCGACTTTGTCGACCCGGCTCGCCTCGAGGTTCTGATGGCGCACGCGGGGTTCAAGAGGAGATAACCACGCCAGGATTTCGGATCGATCTTCGGTGACTGTAGAGTGGTTCAACACATTGTTGATGGTAGTGTTGAAACTGTTGGTGTTATTATTGAATGACCCGGCGCAAGCAGAAGAACCAGAGCCCGTGGGGGTGGTGGTGAAAAAGTTGAGATCTTGAGATATTTCTATTTTCCGTTTCTTGGAATGCGGTTGAGACATTTCTGTTCTCTGTTCTTGGGATGCGGTATACTGTAGCGGAGAATTTGCCCTTGAGGTTCCGGTGTTGGCCAGAAGCCAAAAGAAGCGGGGTTCCCGACAATTGCACAGCCTTGTTGTTGTTGAACAACGGCCGAGCCGTACACATGAAGTTTGTGAAACCAATGTCACGCCTGTCGCTACGGTATTGGTGTGGGCGAAAGACACAACATAAACACTTAGTCACGGCTACCACAATGTCATTATTTAAAATTATACCGCCATGAATGAACACCCCAGGAGCCAAGAAGCGAAAGTACTTGTCAGCTATCAACTCTCCGCACTACCGGTTGCAAGGCTTCCAATTTGACAGAGCACGAGTACTCGGGGATGTCAGTAAAAATCGAAAACTAGCGGCGGCAAAACAGCGGTTTACGTTAATCATTCAATAAACTTTGTAGAAATAAACATATGCTTGTTAAAGTTCGAAACCCAGGCCAATTGCATTAATGTCCGTCTTTCTCTAACTTAACATAAGTTTTATAGATCCCAAAGAGCTTCTACGAGTTTCAACTGGTCTCTATAAGCCCAATTCGTACTGTTCTGGCTGTTTAATCATTGGCTCAGGGTATCTTGTCATTGGTACTGTAAGTTTAAGATAATGTATTTGGTATCCATTCCAAGTTGTTTGTGTTTGTTTACCGTGCTTATTATTTTCCATTTATACTGACTACTAAAGTTGTCTGCTCACTCCCGCCTATGATCTTGCTGACCTTTTTTTTTCATTCCGATTTTTACTGGCACCTCTGAGGAGGCTAGTGCAAGGCAACTCACCATCCGCATCTAAAAATTTCTCCCAGTGGTGCAATTTAAGGTTCTCTGGAGGATAAAGGTCACATTTCCTATCTTCATTGATACAGCTGTGTCGTCGAGCCACTTACCCCGTCTACCCCATCAGACATTCTCAGATCTGAAGAGTAAATTTATCAAGACCAAGTCCCAATCAAACACCCTTAATAAATGGTCTTGGAGCACACACCTTGAACCCCTTTCCTCGACTCTACCACCGAAATAGCCCTGGAAAGAATACTTTGCACACAGGAGACCCCCCCACAACAGTATGTTGCCTTCCCTATTAACTTTACGCTAAAATTTAATGTAATAAGTAGGCATGCATGAATAATCACTCGATGGCAATAGCTCGCAGCCAACTCCAATGGGGATCAGACGGGTGCTCGCAGTGGGGATGTGTTACCATAGAATATCTTGTGCCAATCGCGAGACCCAAAAGAATTTTCTATAGCGGTATCTCTAGGTAGCATTAGGGGTCCACTAACAAAAAACGTGAATAAGATGCATGAATATACAAGTGTAATTATCTTTATTTATTAGTAATAGCAGGGTAAATTCAATAAAAAATGTATAACACATAGAGAAAGTCTAGATCCTTTCCAGAGCACCGCTAAAGTCTCTCCTTTCCCGTCTAGTTATAACATGACAAACGAAAAATATCTAATATAAGGCACCTCCAATGGGCCGACTCAGTATCCTTTAGCTCTGCCAACAATCTCATGGTAACAACATTTAGTGGGTTCAGGTTTCGAGAAAGGCCCGGGAATAGAGATGGAAATCCCCCGAGGGCAGTGGGTGTAGGTTAAAACAAGTTGAGCAAGACTCGGGGGTTGACAGAGGGGGGAGTAAGAGATTCTGTGGGGCAACGGTGGAAGTGGGGTAAATCCGAAACCGAAGGGAGCAAGAAGACCTACGCTTCCGAGGACCGAGGCGGGGGTAGGCGCGAGGATTTCCAGTCTAGTATTAACTTTACGATCCCCTTATGCTTGCCAATTTTAGCACGCAAGAGGGGTGTTTGGCCCAACATATCTAAGCTATCGGGATCAACATCTCCCCGCCCCAGTAGTAGCCGCACCACCCCCTCGTGCCCATTCTCGGCAGCATGTGAGAGTGGCGTTCGGCTCAAATCGCCTAGCCTGTCGGGGCTGATATCTCCCCGTCTCAGTAGTAGCCGCACCACCCCCTCGTACCCCTTTATGGCAGCATATGCTAGTGGGGTTTGGTTACCACCGCCTGGCTTATCGGGATTGAGATCCGCCCGCCCTAGTAGTAGCCGCACCACTCCCTCGTGCTCATTCATGATAGCATATGCTAGTGGGGTTAGGCCATAGCCGCCTCGCTTATCGGGGTTGACATCCCCCCGCTCCAAAAGTAGCCGCGCCACTCCCTCGTGCCCATTCTCGGCAGCATACCCTAGTGGAGTTTGATTGAGATCGTCTGGCCTATCGGGGCTGACATCCCCCCGTCCTAGTAGTAGCCGCGTTACTCCCTCGTGCCCATTCTTGGCAGCATACATTAGTGGAGCTTGGCCATGGTCGCCTCGCCTATCAGGGTTGACATCCCTCCGCCCCAGTAGCAGCTGCGCCACTCCTTCGTGTCCATTCTCGGAAGCATACCCTATTGGGGTTCGATTAAGATCGTCTCGCCTATCGGGGTTGACATCCCCCCGCCTCAGCAGCAGCTGCACCACTCCCGCGTGCCCATTCTGAGCAGCATAAACTAGTGTAGTTTGGCCATAATTGTCTAGCTTATCGGGATTGACATCCCCCCGACCCAGTAGCAGCTCCACCACCTCCTCGTGGCCATTCTGAGCAGCCCACCCCATCGGTGTAATGCCCAAGGGGCCTCCTTGGTTTATGTCAAAACCTCCCATTTCTATCAGAGACCTAACAACCTCAACGAGCCCGAAGAAGGCCGCACAGTGTAGTCCGTTGAACAGGGAAAGCTGGCTGTGCAGACCAAAAGGTGTGTATCGGGACTCTAAAAGTGGTTCAATGGATATATGATTATCATACTGCCCAAATAGCTTCTGTGCAAGCGATTTTGCATCATCCGAGAGTTCCTTTTTCCCGTGCGTGCCCCAGTATAAAGCAGAATATCTGAGGAAGGTGAAGGCCAAATTGTCGTGAATTAGAACCGCCGAAAGGTTCATGATCTGCTGGGAATTCAGGTATGTTAAACAAGTCTCAGCGATTACCGAGTGAGGTTTCTGGAAGAGGGCGGGATGACCGGAGAGATACTCCCGAAGTGTAAAGTGGACTAGCCGGACTGTCGAGCCTTCCTTATCCACCAACACAAGGCCTTGACAACAGCTTAGCACTGTCCGTATTGAGGGAACATTGTCCAGATCAAAATCCGTCGATCCTACTTCAACTCCCAGGGCGTGACACAACTCATCCGCTTTCAACGGGCGTTCCGAATGACATATCCACATCAAAGCCATCATTCCGAGCCTCGATCTCTCTCCACCTTGCGCTTTTATGCGTCCGAGCGTGGCGCCGTATGCATCCTCTAAACCCAAGCCATTGGCCATCATGCGAAGCTTCTCCCGCCGCCGACGGATGGTTGGTTCTTGTAGGATCGCCTCAACATTCAAAGACACTAACAGAAATCTAGGCGTATACCTGTTAGCGGATGGCTCAAGCCAGATTTCTCTAGGCAGTCGATCCTACTTACATCTCCGAGACAGTCTCGGGAATCTTCTGAACAATTTCAGACTCCAAGTTTTCGTCCATCTCGTCGGGGCTTGGATCCTCTTCCAATCTCTTGCGAATGTAATGAATTATATCATCTTTCCAAGGGCTTGCCGACACAGCTGCTAGTCCTCCAGGAAGTCGAGTTTCTACCTCGATACGGACATGTGGCCTTCCCGTCAGGAACACTCGAGTAGCCGGTGACTTTTGAATAATTTCGCCGAGTGAAGTAAGGATCTTTGCCCGATCTCTCACAGCGCATTCGTCCACGGCGTCAATGCAAATGAAAGTACGCTTCAAGGACGTGGCAACCACCAACATCTTGACAATTTGATCAAGCCGCAGGCTCCGACCCCCAATAACCTTCTTCTGCTCGACAAATTCCCGCATGATATCTTCCGGGATCTTGTCCAACCCGCCTACCACCTGCTTTAACAGAGCACCGAGAATACCCCCCGGGGCCTGCTCCCTTCCGGCGGCGAAATCAAAGTAAAAACATGTGACAGCAATATCCCGTCCTCGTGCTCGATCACATAGGGTATCTACTACCAGAGAACTGCGACAGAGACTCGTCAGAAATAGTGTTTTTCTGTCTACTTTGCTTCTCTCCAGGACAGTATTTCTTACCAAATATACGTCTTTCCAGCACCCGGACTACCGTAGCAAAATATTGTTGCATTCTGGGGTTCACCCTGGCTATTGTCACCCCACCATCTCTGAAACTGCTCGGTCTGGAGAAGCCAGTCTCCCACTTTGTCGACCCGGCTGGCCTCGATGTTCTGATGCCGCACGTGAGGTTCAAGAGGAGAGAGCCAGGCTAGGATTTCCGATCGATCTTCGTGGACAATAAAGTGGTTCGACACATTGTTGGTCGTATTGTTGAAGCAATTGGTGTTATTATTGAGAGAGTCGGCACAAGCGGAAGAACCAGAGTCCCCAGAGGTGGTGGTGAAGAGGTTAAGATCTGGAGACGCTTCTGTTCTCCGTTTCTTAGGGTGTGGTTGAGACATCTCTATTCCCCGTTTCTTCGGATGTGGTTGAGACATTTATGTTCCCCGCTGCTTGAGATGGTATCGTAGAGAATCTGCCGTTGAAGTTCTAGTGTTGGCTAGATATCAAAGAAAAAGGGGGGTTCATGGCAATTGCGCAGCCTTGTTATTGCGCCCGACGTTTGCACTTGTTGCTACTGGATTGGCCCGGACGAAGACCACAAACACCTGTTATTGCGCCCGATGTTTGCACTCGTTGCTACTGGATTGGCCTGGACGAGGATCACAAATATTTGGTCACAGCCACCACAATGTCATTATTTGAAACAATACTGCCGCGAATAAACACCCCAAGAGTCAAGAAGCGAAAGGGCCTATCAGCTATCAACTCTTCGCACCACCGCTTGCAAGACTTCTCATTTGAGAAAGCAAGTTAGTACTAGTACAATGCTAACTCGCCACCCATATGCATCCAAAAACTCCTTCCAGCGGCGTAATTCAAGGTTCTATGGAGGATAATGATCACATTTCCTATCCTCATCGATTCAAACATTCCCAAATCAGAGGAGTAAACTTATCAAGACCAAGTCCTAATAAAACCCCTCAATGAATGGTCTCGAATCATACAACCTTGGGCCTCCCGTCCCCGATCCCGCAACCGGAATATCCCGGTGAGAGCAGGATATCGTACCTCCATTGCTTATCACCCGATTCATTCCTTCCTCCGATTCCCCGTCGAAAATGTTGAAAACGGCGGTAATGATCCCACGGAAGGATTCCACAAAGTGAAGCAAAGCGACTCAAGTAAACAAGAGTAATCCACATCAAAGCAGCCAAGAATTTATACTTCAATAAAGAAAGGAAGAGAAAAGAGAAACAAGAGGGAAATGAGATTCTTGTTAGAGAGAAACTTTTTCCAATGCTTGCGTGTCCCACCGGCGCATACATACGTGTACTATACTACCACCTACAAGTTGCAGGCATTTCCGCCCGTGGGGGTCCAAGTAATGACTAACTTATGAGTGCACTACTTGAGCGCAAATTAAAAGATTGGGACTGAGAGTGAGCGACATTGATATATTCTTGTAATGTAAACCCTTGCAGGGAATTATTAGAAATATCTGCTATAGCTTTACCTCTGCTCATCTCCTCTTCACTTCTCTCATCCACTAGGTAGGTAGAAAGAAACAAAAGAAAAGAAAAAAAAGGAAAGAACAACTCTTATCCCCTCCTCCATCCCGTAAAGCCAACCCCACCCTGAAGAAACAAGAGTACAATATGCACATTCCCCACCACAAAACCCATTCACCAAAAACCCAACCCTCACTACCAGCAAGAACCCACCTGCTGCCCCACAATCCCAGAAAACATCAATAACAAAAAACACATGACGAAAGATTCCATTCAAAAATTCCATAATCCAGCCTTAAAAGATCACCTATCAAAACTCACTAGCACAATACAGATATATCGGAAGGGGATGGTGAGATCGTAGTCATGAGTGATCACTCGGATAATTTCCCCGCTTAGCTAATTTCAGTATCATAACCAGCTACCAAAACATAAGCGCGGTTTCACCACTCTTGGCTGTAGGAAATAGGAATCTCGGCGCCAAGTTGTGTTCGCAAGCTTATTTCTTTTTGAGCGAGGTGCTTGCTTACTTACTCATTAGCGGAGGGTGGATAGTCAATGCCTCTTCCATCCTCCCCTTCGTGCTAGTATATCTAATGACAAACGAAAAGAAGAAAAAAATCGACCGTAAAACCCTATATCTTTGGTGTTCTGTAAACCATTGTTCGTGCATACTTTAGCCGTATATGATGGTAGAGAGTAGGTCAAGATGTGTCGGACCAAGCTAAACTGAGCGAGGCACTGATACATACTGTATTGTGTTGCGGAAATCTAATACGAGCACGATGATTAAAATGAATGGGCGAATAAATGGTACAAAATTTCTGCTCGGATCTGTGTTATTTATTTATTTGGGATCGGTCAGATAAGGTGAATGAATACAGTAGACATATAGATGGATGGATGGGAATAGAATTGGGGTACATTGGTGATAAAAAAAAAAAAGGTGAGTTAAAGGAAGACATGATGGATGAATGGGCGGATGGGGGGTGTCACAGTCGGGAAAAAAGGGAGACAAAAGACATGGAACAGTGGAGGAAAATATTGAAAGTGAGAAAAACGAAGATGGAGTAAGGAAAAAAATCATGTTCTGGTCATCTGATACAAATAACAATTAAAGCGTTTCCCTTCGATTCTCTTTTTCTTTTTTTCCCATTTCTCCTTTTTTGCTAGCTTCCAACCACCTACACGTCACTCCACCTTCCAGAATACCGGCCCTAGAGTAAAAAATTGTAGAGAAAAAATGATGGAGAAACAAGAAAAGAAGAAAAGAGAACCGAGAAAAACAAAAAAGGTCGACAAGGAGAAAAGCTCAGAAACCCGAACCAAATGAGAGAAAGTGTAAGTTATCCGAAGGAGAAGAAAAACAGCCAATAACGTGCTTTTAAAACACCTCCACAAATTGATTCCCTCTATTGCATTTTCCCAAGCAGTTTGTTTTTTAATGTGTGTTGGTGGCAAGAGGTTCACATGTCCATGCTATCCCCATTGGCGAAGTTGAAGCCGCCCTGTTGCGGTTGCGCGCCAAAGCTGAAAGTTCCAGCTTGACCATCTTGCTGGGCTTGGGGAGCCAATCCCTGGATCTCAGCTCCGGTCTCATCGTCCTCGTCAGAGAAGTACTTCTCGATGATGTTGTACGCTTTCATGTAGATTTCCTCATTGGCATTGTTTTGGGCAGCGTGGATCCTCTCCATTCCGCCAGCCTCCTCGATGAACATAGCATAACGGTTCATGTTGTCGGTCTCAGCGTTCTTGTCCATGTCGCCAACCTTGAGGATATTCTCGAGGCCATCGAGTGCAACCTGAATAATTTTATTGTCCATACACCCGAGAAGGTCGCAAAGTGGTCTAATGCATCCCTGGGAAACGAGATATCTAATCTGTTCAGGCTTTTGAAGCCCCCCACTAGTTGCATTCGAAATTGCCCAACAAGCCTCCTTACGGGTCTTGAAGTCGCCGTGCGAGAGGAGATTGATAAGTGGGGGGATGATGTTCGCATCGATGACGGCCTGGATTTGAGTTGAATTTCCGGCGGTAATGTTGGAAATAGTCCAGCAAGCCTCCTTACGGATTCCATCCTTGGGCGAGCCCAACAAAGCTAGTAGGGCAGGAAGAGCACCGCAATTGATAATAACCTGTGTTTGTACATCATCCCCGGTAACGATGTTTCCGACCGAGCGAAGGGCGGGAGTCTGAACCGAAGTAGATGAATGCATCAGAAGCTCGACGAGGCGTCGTGGAATCCCGTTCTCAATGACTGCCTGGATCTTATCATTGGAGCCATCCGAGAGGTAGGAAATGGCCCAGCAAGCGTCGATCAAGACCTCGTCATCCAGAGAATACACCAACTTTGCGAGAACAGGAAGAGCGGGGAGAATCTGAAACTATATCAGCACAGTTGCACTTTGGAGGCATTTTTTTTCATATTTCGGAAAACTCACAGTAGGCCAATCCGGCTGAGGAGTTTTTCCACGGCAAAAGTTGCTCAATGTCCATGTAGCATTCCTAAGCATGCTCAACTTCCGGCTATCACCCAAGAGGCTCAATAGAGGCGGTAGAGCACCAGCGGACAAAACGAAATCCCTACATTGTGGTGAGTCACCGGCAATGTTACCCAGAGCCCAAACAGCCTGCTCTCTAACATCTGGCTCATGACTAGACAACAACTCGACAAAAATGGGAACAGCACCAGCCTCAATGACAACTTGGGTTTGTGATGCGGACCCGGAGGCAATATTGGTCAAAGCCCAAGCCGCCTCAAATTGAACGAGAGTGTGTGGAGAGCGAAGAAATTCTACGAAGCGGGAAACCACACCACATTCGATAACCTTTTCAATGGGAGGATTACGTTCCTTCGATAAGAGTTTTCTGAATCTAGTGGTAGCTTGAATTTGTTGATCAATTGATTCAGAAAAAACGCCGGCACACATGGACGGGAGGTCCTCGTTTAGCTGTAAGGCACCATTAGCACGTTAGCGAGCCGCAAACCTTGTATGACGACCGTAAAACCACATAACACAATGTATGGGGAAATTTTTCCGGCAGATAAGGGAATAAAAACAGTAACTTTCAGAGATACTATGGGAGGCTTAATCCAGAGCCTGCATGACTCGAACCTCGATAATGGAGAATCCCGTCTCGATGCCAAGAATATGCATATTGGGGGAGTTTTATTGGGAAAGAAAGCAGAGAAGGGACTGGTTCGCGGGGAAGGCGTAAACAAAAGAAAAACGGGAGAAGGAGAAAAAAAACTCACTTGCGATTCGGTTCCTCCTTCTTCATCACTATCGACGCCAGCTCCAGGTGCAGGGCTGGTTACGGCCATATTTCTCCGTTTTGCCAGATTCTCCTCCCGCTTCTGCTTTCGGATCTCCACCTGCTGCTCCTCACGGCGACGTCTCAACTCATCGGGCTTGAAGGTCGCCTTCGCCTTAAAGTTGCGTCTGTGCTCGGGAATATATCGGTCGGCCATGTTTGATGGATATTTTTTTGGAGAAAGGTTGCTTTCGTTGTTGTTAGATGAAGGATTTGTGTTGGTTGATAGGGGGGAAGTAGGCTGGTGGGGTGAGAGAAAGATGAGGGGTGTGGAGGTGAGACGAGAGTGGATAAGCAGCGATAACCCAGCGGCGGGGGGTAAAGGGTTGTGAAATAAACACAGAAAACAACCACCAACTGCTACAGAACACAGAGCAGAGCCGGTGAGAAGAGATGAGGATAAACCGATTTGCAAGCTATGAGTGTGATTATTCTTCTATCCTTCGCTTTGTGAGGCTGGAAGGATGGATGTAGAGGAAAATAGAAGGGAAGAAGAAAGAAAGAACTGAACAGATAGGGGGCAAGCAAGTCTATCAACCAGGCAGAGGTAAGCAAGTAGCTGGCACAACAGCAACACAAAACAAACCCTTTTAGCGAACACGGGGAGAGAGCAACCCCTTCTCCTATAAACACAGACTTTCTCCTCTTGTTCCTCTCCGTCTAGCAGAATTCCAGCACCGGTAGTCCCCCCCATGACCCTTTACCTTCCCCTACATGGCTCCAACCTACTTATTCTCGTAGCCTCGCGTACAACTAATTGGCAATTACCGCAATAATATGAAGCTTCAATGCTTCAACCTCCAGTTCGGACGAATTGCCCCCTCTCGCATCTCCCGTCCGAGCTCTGTTCTGCGTCACGTGATACCCAACTCGAAGCCTCTTCTCGAAACAGTGCGGCACTACATCGGTGCCTAGTATCACGGCCTTGATCCCGCAATCCGTGAATAGTAGTATCTACAGCTATAGCCCCGAATTCCATATATCTCTTTCCCACTTCTTCCAGAATCCCATATAGCGGCGTGACATCTTATATACTAGTAGAACCCGCTAAATCTCATCGTATCGCACGTAGTGATGCAAGGCTGACTATGGTAGACCAGCACCAATTACTTGTATGATACCCAATTACGCAAACTTAAGCAACACGATACTTGCACCAAGGCATGGGCAATAGACAGAACAACCTTGGGTAGGATACGCACGCTAGGCAAACAGGTGAGCTGGGTACTGCATTATAGTAAAGAGAAATATTTTTCGTCGTAAACTCAACCAGTATTCATACATGGACTATCTCCTCGTGCTCCCACCGCCGTCATCAACACTATTATAAGAATTCAATGTTTTCCATCGATCCATCGATCCATCATCCCCTTGGAAGGGAAAGGGGAAAAAAAGAAAGTGAAGAAAAAAGTGAATAAAGACAAGGAAAAACGTAACGCCCCGAGAACATGCTAGCCACCGCGCTCCCCACAAATGATAACAAGTGAGAAAAAGAGTGAAAGCAAGAAGGAAAAAAAAACGACATCTTTTCTGGAAACTCTAATAATTAACAGACCCGTTTATACCCATTTATCTGCATTTGTTTCTGTGCCTGCCGAGCCGGGACCCCAGGAGGTCCACGATGTGCCCGTGTTCTGTGTCCCCTGCTCGAGGTCTACATTACAGTCAACGTCGTCATCGTCGCTAAATTCCACCTCTTCCGAAGATTTATTCATCCTTCTCAGAGGGACTCTCTCACCTCCGCTTCCCGCCGTGTCGTGATCGCTGTAGCTACCGGGAATCCTTCCAAGAATCCTCTCCGCCTTGGTTTGTTGCAAATGAGCGCTGCCGTTGGCAGTAGCGTGCTTCACGAGGCCATTTGGATTCCCTCCCCTCCAGTTGCCCACCGGACCTGGTGTCTCACGTCCCCAACCCGCACGGCGCTCCCTTTCTCCTTGCTCACGAGCTAGCCTCTCCCGCTCCTCATTCATGGCCTCTACTGCAGTCTTCCATTCACTACTCGTTTCCCAATTCCAACCATCTCCGATACCAGAAAATACGGGTATGAACCATTTCATCCACTGATCTTTCCCCCCAAACACCTGTTGAAAGTTCCTCTTACGGCCGAGGTCGAATGCGTGTGGTAGATTGTTGGATGTTTCCTCCATTATATAGGCATTATATCGTTGGAAAGCTTCGACGTTCTCTTGCCTGGCCAGGTAGTTGGGGTCGTCGTAGAGGTGATGAGCATCTTGGGGCGGGGGCGGGCCGTGACGAGACAATGTGGGTGAATTATAACGGACCTTCTCCAGCGATTCGATTGTTGTCATCCCGGAGCCCACCAGGGTTAAATGCCATATGGTGAATCCGCTAAGAACCAGCCCAATTATTCCGGCAACCACTGCCAGGAGGACCCAGTTAACGGGCGTCAAGTCTTCTGATGAATACTTTTTCTCGCCAGCAGCAAAGAGTTCCTGATAAACATATATGCAGGAAACGACGAAGCACAACAGGGAGAAGACGGATGTGTAGATGAGAAACAGGAGAAATGCTTTGTAGTTGTAGAGCCCGAGACAATTGGACAGCCACGGGCAATGGTGGTCCATCTTTAGCACACATGTCCGACATGTAGAACAATGATGAGTACGATCGGGTTTCCGGCATTCACACTTTTTGCAAAAGCGCTCCTGCCCGCTGGACTTTACGGTGATGGAGGAATGGTAGGCAGTTTCAGTGGTGGGGAGATGAGAGTACGCGTGTTTATCCTGCAAGTTATAGCGCAAGCAAACGCAGGTTAGCAAACATAGGGTGTCAAGGCGGCAGGCGGCGAACGCACGGAGCAAGGGAGTAGGGAGGCGCATTTACGTACCGTGTCAATGGGAGATCCGGGGTTTGTGAAAACAGCAGTAGTGTAGGACCAGTTTGCAAGAGCGCACAGGGCGAATCCTATGAAACTCAATATACCACCTGATGGCGGCCAAGGTAGCGGCAATGGTCAGCGAAATCTGTCGATCCGGAAATAGGCATTCCATTTCAAAGAAATTCCCATCAATCGGCAACCCCTGCCAATCACCAAGGGTTCAAGGGATAAAGCAATACCTTTCATGCCGCCGACACTCTCCCAGCAGATGCTGTAGGAATATGTGTAGACGGCCCAGAAGAGTGTGCTATAGACAAACAGTAGTGGAAAGTAAGTTGCGATAGTGCAGCATAGCGTGTCCATCCGTCGACAGTAAAACCTCGCTTTCCGTCTTCGTGGGCCCATGGTAGGCGACAATATCGGGGAGTCCATGGACGGTTGGGAGGGCGGACTCTATAGGGAGCGGATGGGAGGGGGTTGTGGGGTATGGGTGACGAGGTGAAAGTGATGTACGATATCAAGTATGTGTGTGTATGTACTGTATGTATGTATTGATCAAGTATTTTCGAGGCTTTTTGGGGGGGGCGTCGAGAAGCCAGAGAATCTGGTGGGCAGGGCGGTGAACGAAAGGTCTAGGGTTAGAAATTCTTACTGTACCCTAGGAATACAGCGTGGAGGATTTATTATCATTAAAGGTTGAGGGATCGTTCGGCATGCGGAGGGATTTCTTGGCCTTTCCGTGCAGTTCACAAAGAAAGGTTGCTCTGGCATACCAGTACGGGAATCTTTGTTTTCCTGTTGGTAAACGTCTACCCGTATTAGACTACTCGTATTATGATAGGGGGCAGGGGTATGATAATCTACGGTCAGAGAGGCTCAACAATAGGGATTGTTGGGCACGAGGTTACACGGGATGGAGGGCACGGGTCGGTACCTGTTCTGGTACCGGTACCGGTACAGACACAGGGCCTTGGATAAAGCTACGACAGAGTGTACGTGTACCAGTACTTGTATAATAATATGATATGTATGATACTGGACGAGTGCCGCACAGTGCGGCGGGTTGCGCGAGTGGCGATTGCTAAGTAAGGAAAGGGCGGAGAGGGAGCAAACAATCGACAGCTGTCCCCGACGATGGTGGCGGTGAAACGGCCAGCTTTTTGCAATCTCAGATGAGGCTGAGGGACCCTCTTACCAAAGTTACCATCAACACCGATGATAAACATGGGGAATTGTGACGACGACTTGTTCTATTTTGAGCCTGTTCTATCCCAACACAGCCACCGATCTTCTTCCCATTAGGATTCTCATGCCGCAACCTAAGCCTGAAACCGTATCAAACATGCAACATCAAGTGACATTCACAACGCGAATCCTTTCCCCTGGCCCGCGCATAACTTTCCTTCGCCTTGCGAATCTCAAGCTGTGATTCTGTACCGAGTACATAGAAGAAGAAACTCGTTCTATGATACCGTCCATCATACCCAAAAAAAACCTTTTACCTTTCCCACTCACATCATTGTGCATTCCCGTAGCCCGCGCCCTCTTCATACCTTATTTCGCCCTTCCATCCGTTGATCAACTGCACGCCCAGGCGGAGAACGGTGGAAAGAAGTGACAATAACCTTGACAACAGTAATAATAACAATAGTAAATTTTTTTTCACACACACACACACACTTGTTTGTTTTCACATCTACAAGCATTCTTTTAATCTATCCACTTGTGCTTCCCCCTCCGTTAAATAAGGCAGGCGACCCCCCTTCACAACCCACCACCACTGACCTCCGTCTCCGAATTTCTCTCATTTTTACTCGTATCATATTATCATCGACTAAGAGGAGGTTTGAATAGCTTTTTTTATTTTATTTTTTATTTTTTAAATAATAATTTTGTGAAATACTACTATCTGTGAGTGCTACCGGTACCATACTATCTTTCCCCCTTTCCCCACATACATGATACTCTCATGTAGAGTGCTTGTATGGACTATGCATGCGTAACTAGGCATTGATTACATCTCCAAAACCCCTCTCCTTTTTCCCCCATTAGGTGACGACGCCTGACACGGTTTTTGTCTGACATCCGCTGACCCCATCCGTCAAGCCTCAGACAACCATCGCTAGTGATACCCGTAGTGCCTGACAACTCGTTTACCGTTGTCCCTCGTACATTCCTTCGCTCTCTCATCATTAGCTCTACCTTTCACTTTACTACATCTTTAGAGTAGAGTATCCTCGTCGATACCGTCCCTTGTCTGTCTTATCCTCCCGCCTTCGCCCCAGCCTGTCATGGCGGCCGCCGAGTTCTACAGTACGGGCCCCCGTCCTGCTGGTCCCAACGACGATGATGATTACGATAGACACAATACACACTCACCTATATCTTCCATTTCCAATAGCGCCTCTCCAGTACACAAGCCTTTGCCCCCCCAGCCCCCGTTTCCTCCGACACACGCTGCCACTGGCTACAACGACGATTTCTTTGGCCGTCATCATTCGACCCAGTCTATAGATACAGCATATCATCCCCATACATTCGACCAGCCACCCGGCCCCCCACATTCAGGCTCCTACAGCCCCCAAGGTCCCTACGGAAAATCCACTGAGTCTTATAACGATAATATCCCGCTCAATGATACCCATCCGGGTCAGAACTCATCGCAAAGCTTGGCGGCCGTCGAGGGTGGTGGGCATGTCGGCTCGAAGGGGAAGAAGGGGAAGGGGAAATTTCCTTTTCTAAAATCGAGCAAGGGACGACGAAGGCCATGGTTTTGCTACCTCATGTCCGTAATCCAAATCTCAGTGTTTATCGCGGAGCTGGCGCGCAATGCGGTACTTACAAAGACGCCCATTGCAATCAAACCGCAGTTCAATCCCATGATCGGCCCGTCGGTTCACGTTATCATCAATATGGGTGCAAGGTTTGTGCCTTGCATGAAGACTATCGAAGGCATCACCGACAATCCCACAATCACATATCCTTGCCCCAACACTACGGTTGCTGATACATCGAAGGAAGGGTGCACTCTTGGGGAATGGTGCGGCTTCGGTGGGGGTAATATCCCGAGCAACCTTGGGGGAACCGCACCGAAAGGTGGCGAGCCAAATCAATGGTATCGATTCATCACGCCAATATTTTTACACGCTGGGATAATTCATATTGCGTTTAATATGTTATTTCAACTCAGACTTGGCGTGGATATGGAAAGGGAGATTGGGCACATAAGGTTCGCGGTAGTGTATTTCGCGGCCGGAATATTTGGTTTCGTGTTTGGAGGAAACTATGCTCCTAACGGGCAGCCTAGCACGTAAGTCTCCATCGGCACTCTTTGGGAAACATTGTGCACTGACGCACTGCGCTGTAGGGGTTGTTCTGGATCTTTGTTTGGAATTTTCGCATTGATTCTTCTAGATTTGATATGGACTTGGGGGTCACGGAAGTCGCCAAAGAAGGAACTCGGATTCCTTATATTTGAAATTATCCTCTGTTTTATCATTGGATTGTTCCCTGGCTTGGACAACTTTTCCCACATTGGAGGATTCCTCATGGGGCTTTTCCTTGGCCTTACCATCTTACATTCTCCGCCATCGATGCGACAAAAGATCGGCGCCGGCGAACCACCTTACACTCCCATGGCAGCCAACAGTCCGCCGTACGCTGCAAACCCCCATTCCGCGCTCCCCGGTGGCTTTGGAGCCTTTTTCAAGAACCCAGCGGGATTCTTCAAGGGGCGCAAGCCGCTTTGGTGGGCGTGGTGGTTTGTTCGTGCAGCCACCCTTGCAACAGCGTTAATTGTTTTGATTGTCCTCATCAACAATTTTTACAAGTATAAGAAAACTTGCAGCTGGTGCAAATACCTCAGCTGCCTGCCCATATCCAACTGGTGCGAGATGGGTGTGTTGACTACGACAAACACCACTAGCAACAATCCTGCGAGAATGTTAGCGAGAAGTGTAGCTCCGACAGATCTGTTACAATTTCTTTGAAACCATTTCCTCCGCTTTTGCTTTTTTCCACACTATTGCTACCTCTTATAAACAAAAACTTTCTAGTGGCATGCGAAAACCGGCACCTTTTTTTCTTTTCTTTTCTTTTTCTCCTTTTTTCCTTCTCTTTCTTTAGGTAATTCTTGAGATGGCTGGTGGGTCCTTTTCTTTTCTTTTCTTCTTTCCCTTATTATTTCTTCATGGGATGGAGTTGTGCATTTTTCTTGAAAAAGTCAGGTTTGTGGATTATTCCCTTCCGCCGTGCTGTACTCTCTCTGTTCACAGCGAGAAGTGAGGTGAGTGAGTGAGTGAGTGCGTATCGGGGGATTGCCATACACCAGCACCGGGAGGGGAGGGGGATAGCCGGCTTATGTGTACAGTAGTAATAGTTTATTGCTTTGCTAGATGAACCAAAGTGGACACATGGGACTAGCTTAAGACTTATGCTTTATCATTACCGTACCATCTTGATGGTTGTGTCAAGCTACTCTTCTAGTGCAAAGGCTTTTGGTGATTGATTTATAATTGCCAGGACATTTAGATCATACACACCGAAAATCCGGGGGAAAATGTGAGCCTCATCTGCCAGGGCTGGATACCTGATGAATCCGTCGTGTTTATCCGTTCGCCGACAAGGAAGAGTTACGTTGCCTCGCGGTGCACGACAGTTAGCATCTAACTTAGTTGGAATACGGTATCGCAGGGACGCACCAATACCCTTCCAGCACCGGTACGGTAGGGAGTTTTGAGCCCATCGAGACGACCCCTCCCATTCTAGAATTCCTTTTTCTTTTTTCCTTTCTTTTTTTCTTCTCCTCAACTCCGATTCATTCTCCGCGCTTTGAGCGCTCGGCTGACAGTGTCACGCCGTAATGCTCATAGGAGGAAGGAATGATGGAAGTGAAAATCTAGAAACCCAGGAACGGTGGCTTTTGTCCGAGAGAAGGAAAAGAGGCGTATATATGATATTTCAATATTACTCTACATGGAAGCAAGCATTTCGCGTGGGGAGGGAACCGGGTCAATCGCACGTGGATCTATCATTCGTCGCAGTTATGGTGGTGGTGGGTGGTGACATTCCTCTGATAGCAACCGCTTTGGCAGCAAAATTTAGTGTAGCACGGTGAGCTAGGTAAGGTAGGGGGGGGGGGAGTACTTTACAGACTATGATACTTTATGCTCGCGGTCCCTCTTTTCTTGGGTGCTTCCCCCCACTGCGACCCCAACTTTCCCCCACGTCCATTTTCCCTTCCTCATCCTCCTCCTCCTCCTCCGCTTCTCCTCTCTTCTTCTCCTCTTTCCTTTTCCCCTGTGTCTCCCCTCCTGTTCTCTCTCCCATTCTCTCCCATTCTCTCACTCCCTAACCTTTATCCCTCTATCGCGAGGGTACGGCAGAGAGCAAAGATGTTGGCGCCCGGAGCCATTCTCCGAACAGAAGGGGGGGCAGGCCGGTATGATCGTCTGGGGAAGCTAATCGGGAGTTTCTCATTCTTTGTATTATTCGTGCTGTGCGTCCCCTCTCTTATTCTTCTTCACCCGTACACTCACTAAAAAAAAAGATGCACGACAGCTGCGCAACCCAACTCTTCTCAATCGCCACAACCGTTGTGAAAGTAGTCTTCACTACCGACCTGCAGACTTTCCTCCTCCATTTCCCGCTCTCGAAATCCGCCTACCCGACAAGTCTAACGCGGGACATTCTGCCTAAGCCAATCCACAGCCATAACGACTACTGGCGTCGCGTTCCGGCTTACACGGCAATCGGTTATGGGTGCATTTCGATAGAAGCAGACGTATGGGAGTACAGCGGTGAGCTCTTCATAGGCCATGATGTCGCAAGCTTGACGAGGAACCGGACCTTCAAAAGCCTCTACGTGGAGCCACTGCGGAAAATGCTGGATTCACAAAATCCAGACACGGAGTTTACCCACCCCCGAAAGGGTGAGGGCGAGGAGCCGGATGAGCCAGTGGGCGGAAGAAACGGCATCTGGGACGTCGACCCCGGCCAGACAACGCACCTATTCGTTGACTTCAAGACCCCCGGACACAACACCCTGCCGGTTGTCGTCGCACACCTGGAAGCGCTACGCACCCCAGTAAACTACCTCACACATTTTAATGGTACGCATGTTGTGCACGGACAAATCACCGTGCACCTCACCGGTGATGCGCCCTTTGATTCCATAATCGCGAACTCCTCCTACCGCGACTACTTTTACGATGCCCCCCTTCGCGACCTGTCATCTGGCCGCTACACTCCCGAAAATACCATCATTTCATCCGGTCAGTTTGGGCGGGACGTTGGTAGTGTTATATGGGGACGAGGAATGACCGAGAAGCAGAGACTTACTGTACGCGCGCAGATTGAGGAGGGGCATAAGAGGGGAATCATGGTGCGCTATTGGGATACACCTGGCTGGCCGATCAGTGTTCGGAATAGTGTTTGGGGTGTGCTCGTACAGGAGGGGGTAGATTTATTGAATGCGGATGATTTGAAGGTTTGATCTTTCTTTCTTTCTTTCTTTTCCCTTCTTTCTTGAGGAGGGGCTAATTGAGGGTAGGCGGCGTCCTATCTAGATTGGTAGGAGTAGTAGGGGAATTAGTATAGACCGCTGGCAGGAGATGAAGAAGAAGAAAAGAAAAAAGAAACGAAAAAAATTTATATATCATAAGTTAATCCGAGCTCGTCGTACCTATCGCAGTGTAAATATCAGACTTATCGCAGTAACTTTCCTCACTCCACCACCACCACCAATGACTAAGTACAAACGACCGCACAACCACACCACTGCGCCAATACAATACCCTTTTTTTTAAAAAAAAAAAATTCCCCTCCACCCCCC
>Ga0307507_10002074_pt1 | contig 43420 bp, 5 predicted proteins | sample 7_EM_MG_FD_207223 | JGI IMG/M metagenome (GOLD analysis project Ga0307507, IMG submission 207223) | Populus trichocarpa ectomycorrhiza microbial communities from riparian zone in the Pacific Northwest, United States - 7_EM | ecosystem: Host-associated > Plants > Roots > Unclassified | place... | reverse complement strand
TATTTTATATATACTTTCTTAATATTAGTAAGCATGCATAAAAGTATAATTTTAATAATTTTTTATTTAGCCGCACCTTAGTTAATACTATACGCTATACATTACAAAATGCGCATTTAGCCACAATATACTGCCAAATACTATAAAAATGCTAGTAAATTTTTTCCTAACGCTACTATATACGCTATGCTACTACCTGCAAGTTACTAGAAAATACGTCCCTTAGCCTATATATACGCCACTATATAATCATAACAGGTTTCGCTATATAACAGCTATATATAGTATTTGGAACTATTTATAGTTATATTATACTCTTACAATTGTTACTAGTATTAGATAGTTTTGGTATCTTCCTTACTTTAGCCTACTTTTAAGCTTAAACTGGCCTTCTCCTTATACACCAACTTCTATAGTAACGACGTAAATTTAGTTAACTTTAATATCCTTTACTTAATACTCGACTTCTAATTAGCTATAATAGTACTATAGTAAACGGGCTTAGTCTATCCTTATTAATCTATCTAAGCAAACAGTTACTTTACCTCCAAGAGCTTGTGGCTTAGCTTAACTATAATAGTGTAATTTGCGCGCTATAGGTTAATAGACAGCCTAATTAATATAAAGGTGCAAAGTAGGATCTACTTAGAATTATTAGTGTTAAAGGTTTACCTAGCCTTAGCCTTCTTAATATTGGATATACTAGCTATATAGCAGAGCACCTTATCTTTACCGTATTTTTTATATAGCCTATTAAACTAACAAGCTAGTATAAGAGGTAAGTAAGTAGCAATAATAATCTTATACGCTAAACCGTCTGTCCGTTTTTCAACATAAACACAATTACAGATTTTTTTAGCTTTAAAGAACTTTATATTCTATTAAAAATGGTAGTTAAGTATATCAGTAAACTCCTTACTAAGTAGGTTAGTAGTCTATTTAGTAATAATTAGGTTCTTAAGTATACAACTCTAAGTTTTTAGGTGTTTATTGTTGGACTTAATTATAATAGGGGCTTGCTAGTCCTAGTATTAGATAACCTAGGCTATACTTACTACCATTTTCGCGTTAGTATATAACTTAGCTTAGGTAAGTTGCAGTATCTTAGGTTTAGTATTTAGATCACTACTATCTTCCTTCTATATAGCCAGAAGTTCCTTATATTAGTACCTTTGCTCTATTCTTACTTAGTCCTCTATAGCTGTAATTATAGCCGCCTCAGTATTGTTAGGGTCGGCCTATAATATAACTAATTTAAGATAGCTGTTTTTTGGGATAAGCTTTTACTGGTTAAACTAGAGTGTTAACTCCCCTTTATATATCTAAAACGTTGGAATAACTATATAGAAAAATGCAGCTAGTTTACTAAATTTCCTATTTACTACTACTCTAGCTGGGTTGGTCTTTATATCCTTATAGAGATGATTAAATTCCTTCTTCTTTAGCTAGATGTTTTCTTCTTTAAGTTTAAGTAGTACTTTAAACTCTATTCCCTTTAGCTTATCTGCTTCTTCCTACTTAGGCCTCTTTAATCCTACTATAATAAACCGTATTAGTTATATTGGGTTCCTATTATTAGGCGTACTAGACACACCCTATATAGCGGGGCTGTAATTATATATAATACGGTACTCCTTAACCATATTCTAAATAAATAATATTAAGACTCTACTAGTTATGTCTAGGTAGTATTTATCCCAGAGAATACGCCTAACCTATATTACACTCTTTAATACCTAATGCGTTTTAGGGGATTAGCCAGTTAGGTATTTCTATATACTAGTTTATATAGTAATAAACTTGTATATTAGTTATATGGTAATACAATTTTATGTAGTAATTAGAAGGAATTAGGTTAAGTATTTTAGCGCTAATAGTTCTGTTATATTAGGGGTAGGGCAATAATTATTCTTAAACCTAGCTTTACCCTATAGGTGTAGTAGCAAAGTCTTGCTAACTATATATATATTATTATTATTCTCCTATTATTCCTTATTGGTTTACTTAAGAGCCTTATAGATTTACGGCTATTTATCCTTTTTTAGTTTACTAAATATCTTAACTTTATTATAGCTAGGGGCGAGAATTGTAATCTAGGGCGGGTTAGGGCGCTTTATAATTATACTATCTTATAACATTACACTTACGTCCTTTAGGAATTCTGGCAGGCCTAGGTTTAGTATAAAAACAACTAAGCAGCCTTACTATAGGTCTATAGGGTATAGCCTTTTAGAGTTATCTTCGTAGTAGTATATAATTAGCTACTTTGCTACCTATAGGTATTTTATATCCGGTAGATACATCTTAGGTAGGTAGTAGGTTATATCCCTAATAGCTTAGGCCTCTTAAATGTCTATTATATTCTAATAATAAAAGTAGTTTATTAGCTATTAAGTAATTATTTATATAGTCTTACCCGCGCTGGGTTTATCTATATAGATACCACCTTCTTTAATTGTCCTCTCTTGCTTAAATGCCCAAGCCATATATACCACTTAGTATAGGCTGAATTTAAAGCCTAATATAAGGCCCTAATTAGGGAGTTTAATTAGGGCGGTCTTAAAGAGTACTTTTAATAAAATAAGTAGGAAATATTTTAGAGTAAGCAGAAGATCTACCTCTGTTATATACACTAGTACGCTATCTAGGTTATCCTTTTTAACCTTATAAAGCTAGGCTAGGAAATTTTACTAGTTAAGTTCTTCCTCTATATCTATATCTTAGTTGTTATTATTAACTAAATCCTTATCTTAGTTATTATTATTAACTAAATTCTTATCTTGGTTACTATTATTAACTAAATCCTTATCTTTATCTCTACTCTCCATATTCTTAGAGTTAGTGTAATATAGGAACTGATTATTGTGTCCACTGGTATATTATGGCAATTTGCTGTCCTCTGCGGTAACATTTTAAGGGGTATTAACGGTTAGTAATACAATAGTAGGGTTATCTATTATATTATTAGGCTAATATATACCTATAGGTTTAGTAATAGGTTATAGCAATTTACTATTATCTATAGTAATTTCTCTAGTACTACTATTACTTGTTAATATGGGCTTATAGGTAGATAGGTTATATCTTCCCTTTACTAATTACCTTCTATATATAACTGGCTTGTTATTGCTGCTTTTTATAAGGGTGCCTACCACTAATTTTAGTTAAGGGCGCTTTCTATATCTATTTAGGTTGGCCTTATAACTATTTAACTTCCTAGGTGTGGCTAGCTTGCTTTTATTATTTTTTACTAGGGCACTTATTACTAATCTTAGTTAAGGCTACTTATTATATCTACCTAATTTAGTCTTACTATTGTCTAATTTCTTATATCTAATAGGCTCGCTCTTGCTATTTTTCTTAGAGCTATATACTACTAATCCTAAATAACTCCACTTCTTACCTTCTCCTAGTTTACTCTTACCGCTAGCCTTATATAATATTAGGACTTACTAGCTATCTTTTATACTATATCTATTACGTCCAGGCGCCTCAGATTTGATAGCTAGTAGTATATTATTAGTAGCAGTAACTTAGGAGTTTAAGCTAGGAGGTAAAAATAATACTATAAATATAGCCTCCTTTATACCATTTTTTACTATTTTGTTAAGAGCTATAATAAGTATGCCCTTTAACTATATTGTGAGGTTTTTATATCTCTATAGCAATATATAGATGTTCTTTTTAGGTGGACCGTTAATATTAAGCTTTATATAGGCTTATAGTTCCTCTTATAGCTTACCTAGAGCTATATATAGGTTTCTACTTATTAAATATAAGACTTAAATTACCCTAACTATTAACTTACCTATTAAGCCTATAGATTAGATTTTAATCTTAATATCTCCTATACTAATTATATTGCTCGCCGCTAGGGTTACTAGCTAAGGTAAAGGGATACTAGGTAGTAGGTTTACAGTAACGTCTATAGGCTATATTATATATAGTAGCTAAGGTAGCGTTATCTTATTTTATACTTTAGTCTTTTAGGGTAACGTATATTTACATAGAGGTAGGTTTTTTAATTTATTAGAGGTACTTAGTACCCTCCTTATATGATTAGAATAAGTACTTTCTATAATTTTTAGAATTACCCGCAGTTTCTAATCTAGTGGAGTATTAGTAAATTATAGAAATTACTTATAAAACTCCTTAATATATCCTTCTTTTATTATTATAGAGTTACTGCAATATATTATGTGCTTAGGCTTAACTTTAATTATAATATCTTTAACCCTCTCTTTTAGTTTATTATAGTTTTTAATAGTTATTCTAAAGCCTTAGGCAATATCCGTATCTTTAATTAGCTTTGGGTTTGCCTTATACTATACATCCAGCTTTGCCTATAGTTGCATTATTATTAAGTTGCTTGTTTGGTTAGGTATATATAATATTACAGCATATATTAAGTAGAAGGTGACTATTAAAGTAAAATAGCTTTATATAGTAGCTAGCTAGTGCTATACTAGCATAACTCTAGTATTAGATATAGTCAGAGGTTAGTTATTAGAGAGATAAAAGGTAGAGTAAATAAGGTAAATAAAAAAGAGGTAAAGTAGTAGATTTTATAATTACCTATATATACCCGCATAGAGGTAAAATTAGCTATTGTTTACTACTACTAGTTAGGGTAAATATGGCTAGACTTAGTACTATACAGTTAAATAAGGGTATAATTATATAAGGGTATAATTATATAATATATAGGGACTACTCTACCTAGCCTATTTAGGGCTGGGTGGTGGTCTAGTACTACTAAACTCTTATAGTTTTTAATATAAGTAATTTATTAAGTACCTACAGAGGGGTAACTAGTTATTATAGCATAGTAAAATATAGAAGGTTATAGGCATTATTATATTTCTTATTATTAATAAAGTTAGTATATATACGCGCCGCCAGAGTTAAAGGGCTGGCCTATATCTATATATATAGGCTCTATTACTACGAAGTATTTACTATATAATAGGTAGTATTTCTAGTAGACGGCGATATATTGCACTTATTATAGGCGTTACTATATTTCTTATTATTATACAAAGTTAGTAGATATGCGCGCTACTAGAGTTAAAGGGCTAGCCTATATCTATATATACAGACTCTATCGCTGCGAAGTACTTAGTATATAACAGGTAGTATATTTAGTAGATAGCGATGTATTACACTTACTTTATAATTACTAGTGTTATTATTACACACTTAAGGGCTTACTGGGTAAGTTTATCTAGAATAATAATTATCTAGTATATAGAATACTTTTATGTCTATACTTAAATATCTAGTGCTTATTTAAACGCATATCTACTATAAAAGGTTATAGGAGGTTTTGTATCTTATATTATAAGTTTATATAATTAATAGCATTTTACGGCATTTTGCGGTATATTGGGACATATTAGGGCATATTAGGGCATGTTAGGGCATTTTAAAATAGTAGACATATTATATATACCTAGTATTTAGCCGCTTAGCAATATTAACTTATCTTATTATTTATCTATTTGGTATTATATAAGAGGTTAGTATTCTACTATAGTATTTTCTATATTAGAGTCTTTTATATTTAATATCTTTATTTTAGATCTATCTAGAACTATATATAGTCTTATAATATCCCGCTCCCCACCTAGTACTCTAGTAAGAGATTATTTAGCTAATAATACCTTTTCTCTTACTAATTAAGGGAGGAAAAGACTTATACTTTCTAATAGTAGTAGGCTATACTTATTAGTAATATTTTTAATAGATTATAGTATTTAAGTTTCTATTTACCTATAATATAATTAGCCTACCTATAGTAAAGTGCTTTTACTTTATTACTTACTTCTCTTTTCCCTTACCCTTCTATATATCTATATACTTGTATTATAAACTGTAAAAGCTTAATAGTGCTAGACTATCGCCTGGCCTATATTAAGAGATAGGCTAGGTAGGGTAGTCCCCTTAACTTATACTATACTATATCTTCCTTTATAGGTTAGTCTTATTACTATAGATTTACCTTTACACGCGTTTAACCTGTAGAGTATATAACTATATATATTACCGCTAAGGCCTTATATATATAATTTTGTTAGGGTGTACCTTATCTCTTTATCTTTACTAGTTAACCTAACTCTACTAACTACCCTTTTTTACTTCTACCCTATTAGCATCTACCTCTATAACTAGTACCTCTGTAGATCTATCTAGGCTATAGAGCCTTATAATATAGTAAGTTAGCTACCTTATTTTTAACCTTAGCTATATAATAGAGAATCTATATTTATTAATATATTTACATAGACTACCACTTAATATAGCCTACTACTAAAATAGACCTACCTACTAATTATTTTATAACTCGTAATATTAACTATATCTATAACCACAAAAAGTTTATTAAGGGTGTTATAGTTTTTAAAATTGCCTTAACTATAGCAGCTATGGGCTTTAGTATCTTATAAGGCAATAGTAAGGGCCCTATATTTAATAAGCCTCTTCTTCTAGAGCTTAGTAGTCTATATCTCTTAGCTAATAACGCTTTAAAATACCATCTCTATCTATTTACTGGCTATATACGCGCCAATTATCCTCTTAAGAAAGCTTCTTAACTTTATTACGGCTATAGTAAGGCCGGTTATCTTAAAGCCAACTACCCTAACTCTATATATAATAATTGTAAGAAAGCTAGTTATCTTAAAAGCAACTATTCTTATATAATATGCAACTAATATAGTGCTATAGGCTATAGAAAGCGAGACTATCCCTAGCCATTAAATAAGAAGAAGTGGACTTACCTAAACTATAACTCCCTAGACTATTAAACTGTCTTCTATAGTTAAGTATATAAGAACTACAGAGTTGTAGGGCATAATATTAATAATTGCATAAGTAGACCTACTTTAATTTAGGTAATAGACGCTATAACCACTCTAGGTAAGGTAGATGCACTAAATACTACCGCTTTAAGTATAGCTACTACCTTTTCCTTACCTAAACCCCTTAATGTAGCTGGCTTCTATCTAGTAGTAGATAGCCTAATAGATAATCTAGACACCTATATAAAGGATAGCAATTCCATAATAGCTAAACCTTTAAATATACTCTAGCTTCTAAGCAATAACTACCTTATAGTTTAGTTTGTTACGCAAATTATCAAAGAGTATATTATAGTATATAGCATTACATTCCAGGTATCTTATAAGGCTGGTAGAATACCTACTTACTATTTATATAAGATAGCGTCTATCTAATTTACAGATGCTAACATTGCTAGTAATATTAAGGTTAGTACTACTAATACTACTTCTCTAGTTACTTAATAACTGTTATATCTAACTATACTTAAGTATCTTACTTATATTCTCCCGCAAGATGCTATAACCCTATAACTTTACTATATTAGGTTTATTGCCGCCTTTAATAAACTTATATTAGGTATGCGTATATTACTTAACAAGTACTTCTTTATTAATAGGGACTTCGGCCCGTTTACACTACAAATCTATAAAGCTTAGGATATACTATTAAATAATTCTATAGTTATTATCTACTTCTTTATGCTAGGCACTAAATAGCTTAATAGTTATATTATAAGCCTAAACGCGAGCCTATAGTAGCAGAGTATTAATAATCCTTTAGGTCGCTAGTAGAAGAACCATAATATAAATATCTAGCTTGGCATATAGCTCTTAGTGGAGGACTAACCATTATATAAAATCCCTATAAGGTATTAGTTTAATAGCGTTCTTAAGTATTTTACGGTCTAGTTCTATACCATAGTTATAAGCCTTAAGGTTATTAACTAGAACCCCTAGGTACCTACTATTATTTATCTTATTACCTTCCTAGGTAGCGCGGACTAAGTCTACTACGCTACTATCTAAATGGTTAATAGTCTTACCCTTTACACTAACTCTATTATTAATATCTTATTTCTAGGTAAAGACGTAGATAGCCAGGCTAGCTAAAAAGGAGTTATTATTAATACCACTCCCTTTAGCTCTGGCTATAACTACTATACTTTTATCTTTTAACCATGGGTAGGTTATAAGTTTATACTAAACCCTATATTCACTCTAGAGCATGTCCTAAGCAGCAATGACTTTATAATAGTTAATAACCTAAGCAAGGCCCTAATTACGGTATAGGGTATTAAATGTCTTATAACTAAGTATATCTCTAAGGTTAGAATTTCCTAAGAGATTAATACTCTACACTATCTATAGTAAGGAGGCAATAGTTTCTAAATTAAGCGCCAAATTATACTGTTTAATAACTTCACAGATCTCCCACGTATTAATTACTTTAACTGCGATATCGCTAAATATGGGAAGAACTTAGTTAATAATGCCCTTAAGGCCATCTTGCCGCTACTTAATAAAGAGCAAATGGGTGCCTATACTACGCTTAAATATATAATAGGCGGTATTTTGCTAATCTAAGGCCCTAGTGGTATTAGGAAATCAACTTTCCTAACTATCTTAGTACAATACTAGTATTAACTTAGGTTACCCTAGTAGGATCCTACCAAAATCTAGGTCTTATCGCCGCTCAATTACCAACTGGATATACTAGCCAAGACAATTAATAATGCACTTATAGAGGACTATAAGGTACTAATTGCGCAAGGCTATCTTACTAAATTTCCTATTATCCTTCGCCACTATATACGCTTAACGGAAACTAAGGTCTATATATAGGATATCATTATACAGCAAATAGTGGTAGGCATTAATACTTATCCTAAGTATTTTAAGAAATAGGATAACTATACTATAATTAATAAGGACGTATCTATGCTAAATATAGCATTCCTGCTCTACTATACGTTTAAGGCTAGTAATACCACCGGCTTTAATAAGTAGTTATAGGTTATAGATTTGTCTAAAGGTCAGTAGCTATTACGCCTTATAGGTATCCTAGATAGTAACGGAAACCTATATCCTATTACAGACCCTAATACAACTAAATACGCCAAATTCCGCTAATACTTGTACCAATTTGCGCTTAGTAATAACATAACGCAAGATAATAAGATAGGATTAACACTTGCGGCTAATATAGTTATCACACACCTAGCTAAGAAGGCTAATGTTATTCTTATAACACCTAATATAGTCTTACAGACCTATGTATATTCCATTAGCGCTATACACGCAGTTTTCTATAATAAGGCTAAGAAGGCGTCTAAGCTAGATAGTCTCACTAGATTTACCTAGAGTAGACTATATTTAATTTAGGGAGGTTTATAAATCTAGGCTAGTAACCCTATGCCTTAGGTTCTCCTTAGTAATATATACTAATTAAAACCAATCCTTAGTCCTAATTTTAATAATCCGTTCCACTATTAGAAATCCGTCTTCCTCTATATATATCTCCTTGCGGCTAGTGCGGATACGGTATAGTTCTCGCTGTAATATTAATTTATTAAAGATATTATATATCTTATAAATGCCGTCCTACTATATAGCCAGCTTTAGATAAGCCTAATAGTTAAAAACCAAGAGCAGTTAAAGCTAGCGGCGAGCTTTTTTAAGGATATACTACGCTGTAACCACCCTATCGCGTTCCTTACCGTTAATAGTACTATATAGGTGAATGAGTTTAGCCAATTAACGTATAACCTAGTCCACGCTCAATGCGTATTCTGGGTGGCTATAGCGCTAATAGACTTTAGATTTAAGCTATTAGAGATTAGCCTTACCGTTCTATATATAGCCTAACTTGCCATCTACTCCGTAGCGCTATATACGCTTAAAGAATAGTGCTACACCTAGCAAGATAGCAGTAAGTAGTGGGAATTTGCGCTAGTAGTTAGCAAGATTAAGGTCTTTACCATTAACGGCATCTAAGGCGGCCAGGTAGAGTTATTAGTATATAATATAATAGTTGCTAGTCCGCTAAAATTTATCTAGGATATAGTAAGGAACCTTCTTATAATTACTAGACTATAAGCAGGCCTTATTATTATTAGTAGTCCCTAGGTGGTCTATAATTATTATACTGGCAATAAGGCCTTTATAAACACCGTATACTACAAAATTAAGAAGTAGTGTAAGGATAATAAGGTATTTATTAACCTTAAGAATTTTAAGTAGAAAGAGAACTTCTAGTAACTTATTACCCTATTTAACGTTAACAAAACTATACAGCATGTCTACCGCTAGCGTATAGCCAATTACACGCCCATTTTGTATAGTATAAATGTTGACTTTAATATTACTATCCCTAACTTCGCGGGTGTAATAAATATTAGTAGTACCGGTAATTATACTAAAGCATAGAACAAGGCTGATAAAGAAGGCGCTAACAATAACAGCTAGAACGGTGCCGGTAACAACAGCAAGGATAATAACAATAGAGAGGATATTAGTGGCGTCGGAATATAAGAAGAGTAGTAAAAACGGATGTTATAAATACTACTAGCAGCGAGACCCTTAAATAGGGACACTAGATAGAAGTTAAAAGCGGCAGTAGCTATAGGCCTTTAGTATTTATAATTTTGCTATAGCACTAGATAAAATACGGTATATTATAACACTATATATTATAGCCAAATAGGATAGACTCTTAATAATTATAATCTCCAAAACAGATAAGCGTATTACGGTAAAGATAGCCTAATTTATAAAGTCTAGTAACCCTAATTTCTATTCCTTATAGGCTAGTGGTTAATTAATGCTAATCTATAATCTAGATTTTAAGTACTTAACTAGTTAGATTATAGTCTAGATATCTCGCCAATAATTATAACCAGTTAGCTAGCTGTGAGCTTTAGCCTTTATAGCTAACTAACTATATTAAGTAGATCGCTTGCTATCTGCTAACTATTAAGCTGTCAGCTAGCTATCCTAATTAGGTAAGTAGTATAGCTAGTAGAGCCTTTAGCAGAGCCTCTAACCCGGTTTTAGCGCATACTATATTTAACCAAGGATTTACTAATCTATAATAATTCTAGCTTAAAGCTAGACTCTATAATTAATTTCCCTAGCTACTAAAGCTTTACTAGGGGCTTAGCACGGAGCTCTACTAAAGGTTTTACCAGGAGCTCTGCTAGAGAGGCTCCACAAAGCTCCCTTAAAGCTCTATATAGAGCTCTACTAAGACTCCATATAGAGCTCTATGGAAACTCCGTATAGAGCTCTATAGAAACTCTATATAGAGCTCTATTAAAGTTCTGCATAGAGCTCTATTAAAGCTCTGCATTAAAGCTCTATACAGAGCTCTACTAAAAGCTTTAACTACCACTAAATCTTATTACTAAGGCAGCGAGCTGCTAGCTAGCTATAGTCTTATAACTAAGCTTGCTAACTACTTACGTTATCAGCGACACTAACAGCGACGCTAACTTTTAGATATACTAACCGCAACTATTATTAATTACTCTCCGTATAGTATGGGCCGCCTCTATTTTTACTAAACTATAATAACCCTAAATAGTATCTAATTCTTTTCTCGCTATAGCTGCTATTAAGGCAACGCGACTTAACGCCCTCTCCTACTTATATTGGGCAGTTCCCCAACCTAGGCTATACTATTGCCGGTATTAGTACGCCCTTACCATATCTTAAGAAACTTGTCGCTAAGGCTATAGGTCCTTAGAATAATACTTATTCTATCCCACTAGCTACTAGCTAGTAAAATATAGGACAAATATAATATCTATATAATTGCCCCTAATAGAAGAGCCTATAGTAAAGGCGATTTGCTATACCACGCCTAAATAACCTAAGATTGTATATATAGATAATAATTTTAGGGCTTTTTAGTGCGATAGGAGGTCTTGCTATAAGGTAAACTTAACTAAAGTTACTATCTCTATATAGATTAGATTAACCGTAATTAATTAATACCTTCTAGCCCACCTAGCGAAACGTGTCGCGCTAGTAATAGGGCTAGATAAACGTTAGTAATATATTATAATTAGGACAAATACCTATATACTATCTCTATAGATAGCCGTAAATACAGCCTAGCCTACCCTATAATGAACTGCCCTTAATAGAGCAGCCCTTAAGGCCCTATCGTTTTGGATAGGCATAGTCTCTATATAGGCGGCCTATATCTATTTCTTATTATAATCCACCCCAGCCTCTGAAAATATCTTGACCAGTAGCTAATATTTGACTATACGTAGGCCTTAAGGCGTATTAGGCAGCGACACTAGACTTAAGGCCACGTCTATACTTAGGACTAAGTTCGTACTATCTAGTTACCGCCTGCGAAGTAGTATAATAAGTTGTTTAAGATTGCAGCCGCAGTTCTATATATAGCTAAGCGGGGACAAGTTCTACGAGTTTGTAGTAGCTGTATGCCCCTTTTCCGTATTTATTATATAGTTAATACCAGGCCGCCCTAGCACCTTTATTTTTTTGCGTATATTTAACTATGCGCGGGCTAGTATGTTCTGTATAGCCTTATATACCTATAGCGCTAGTGCCTTCTCGCATTCTACTACTTAATGGATAACTTTCTAGATTACCTACTCGCGCAGCAAATTGTTTAGTCGTCCGTAAAATAAAATGTGTAGGATACCGTCCTTAATAATAACCTACTTAAAAGTCCGCTTAATAGTATTAAGTCTCTCTGCAGTGATACCTAAGCTAGTAATAAGCTGCATGTCTTTTTACGGGTTTATGGCACTTATAGAGTTATATTACGCCGTATTTGCGGCATACCGCTGTTATATATCGCGTCCTATTGTAAAAGATAGTCTAGTATCTTAAGTAGGGAATAGTAGTATTTAGAATCCTATGCTTAGTATAATAGAGAGGCGGCGTAATATTGGCAATAAGTAGAGCCTCCTAGCCCAACGTAACGCGATCTGGCGTAAATTAGCATAAAATGTAGCGGATTGCGCTATCTAGCGCGTTAGTGTCTACGGATATTGCTATGCTCTTGCTTATAACGTAGCACAAGCTACAAACACTACTTTAAATATATAGTTTTACATAGATATTGTTTTCGGCCCCCTTCCAACCAAACTATAGCAAGTTATAGCTTAATACGGTAATTTATAAATAAGCTCTATCTAGCAGCAATATAAAAAGTGTGGGATTAAAGTAAAAAGCACGGGTGGTCTAACCTGTTATAAACAATATTATCTAAGAAAATAGAAACGGAAGAAGGATAAATATAAGGCCATTAATATTAGAGAGATAGATAATAATACACCCTTATGCCATTAAAGCTTAGGGGAGCATTAGACAGCCTATTATAGGGCTAAGCTAGAGCAAGATAATAAGTGGTTACTTATATAATATATAGACAATAATGCACTATACCATTAAACCTTAGAAGGGCATTAAACAACTAATTATAAGGCTAAATCGGAGTAAGATAATAAGTAGCCACCTATATAAGCTTTAGGCGATGATATTATTAATAAGCTAAATAATAGGGCTGCGGATATGCACTATAACAATAATTTTATAATATTTAATAGGGTGCATAACCTGGCAATAGTTAAGACTAATTAGTAAACTTTAACTAGAATATCTATAGACGTCTTTTAGACTAAAATATTTAAAGAGGCTACTGGCTGTGCCGCAGGAAAGCCTTTAGGACGGAACCAAGGAAATCCGCAAACTGCAAACAATACTGCGGTAGTATATGACATTATGCCGCATATTAAACGTACTGGCAGTGCACTAGATAAGACACCTCCCCTATTTTATTTTTTTAGCAGTAAGGTAGAATACGTATAGGTCTTATAGTGGGTAAGCTATAGGACTTTTAACCGCGCTATTAACAAGTAGTTTAATAATATTAGGCTTTAAAGAATATTTACTAACTATTTTTCTTACTAAAGTGCTAAAGATGTTAAAGTAAAACTACTTTTAAAACGGATATAATCTAAAAGTAAGTAACCGTAGTGGATTAAAACAATTGTAACTATAGGGGACTAGTAGCTGCTGGTACGTTACCGAAATGCTCTAGAGATTATGTCCCTTTTTATTAGTCACGGCCCTTTCTAAGAAGACATAACTTTCTCGCCAGTAAGGTAGTACTTATTAGCAGGAACAAGAATATACAATAAGCTTAATATAGTAGACTAGTGGTAGAAGACGCAAGAGCAGCTACCGCTTAGTGTAACTATAGTGCCAATTATATTAGCCAGCGATAAGACCCAACTAACATAATACGCTGGCGGCAAGAAAGTATAGCCGCTCTATATTTTAATTGGAAATATTAAACTACGCGTTTAACAATCCGTAAATTAACCAGCCCTATTACTACTTATATACCTCCTAGTCTACATACCTAGCAACCAAATAATATAACTAGCGGTGTAATATAAGACCCTTACGGCTATCCTTAAATATATGCTTTAGCGACAACCCTACTACTTATACAGTTAAGCTAATAATGCCTATAGCGTTAGAGAAAGCTAGTAAAGAAGGAGTATATCTTCTATATATAGATAGCTAGGATTAACACTGCTTTCCACTTCTAGCTGTATTTATAGCTGATTATAAAGAATAGGTCACGCTTATAGGTATTAAAAGTGGCCGTAAATGTTCGATTTATTATATATATATAAATAAACAGCATAATCTAACGACTGCTATCTAGCGGCTATGGCCGTTTTGTATATACTAATTGACAAAAGACCAAATATAAATGCAGCAGGAAGGTTGCGATACTAATAAAAAGGATAATTTAGATTATATTCAGCCGTTCCGTAACTTTATATAGGGCTATAATCTATCTAATATCTATAAGATAATGGCGCCTAATTTCCTACACTAGGTACTTAAAGGCCTTACTAGTAAACACCTTATACACTAGATTAAGGGGCTTATACAAAGTAAAATATAGGCTAGAAAATATTAGGGCCTCAATATCCCGCGTATAGATAGTTACGGCTAGGAGATATTAAATGTTAATGCACTTATTACTACCCACTTTGTATAGGTAGCGCGATTTACCAATATAATAGTATAGGATAACTAGGCAAATGTCGGCCAATAGATAGGAAAGATGTATAAATCTCTATTACGATAATTGGTCCCCGCTATAGCACCCTTACTAAAATAGAATAAAGGCGCCATACTATTTATCCAGGCGTTTATAGACTTTACTATACTATCTTAATATATATTACATGACGAATTAACTATCCGGTACCTAGCAGCAGCTATTTATAGAATAGATAAAATAAAGGATATATTCCTTCTGTTTTAACTAAGCAAGGTAGGACTACTATACTTTAATATTCCTAAGCTATATACTATTACCTACTATCCAAAGAGTATCTAGCGACTAGGAGCAATTGGAGGCATAGATATAGAGTACTTAGAGTAAGTATATAAGCTATAGAAGGCATTCTACCATAGAACCAACAAATGGAACAACTATAAAGAGTAGATACTATGATATAACACTATATATCTTAACACGATGCTTCGGAACGAACTTAAGCTATAGGCGTTAACTAATATAATTAACACAGCAGACCCAATAAGCGCAATATAGACGATATAACTAGGTCCTATAGTTAATATATACGCATATCGCTTGTATATATAGAACTTTAACAACTATACAGCTTAGACACTTTAAGACTAGAGAATTAACATATCTATTTAGCATATAGTTAAGGAGGTATAGCGCTAGATAGAGATTACTAACCTTATATCTAAACTAGCCCCCTTTATAAGGGAATACCGTAAGTAGATTAACAGAATCTGGTAAATAGACTAGGACATTAACTAACTAGAGGCCAATAATAATTAGGTATTAAAGATGCCCCTAAGCATCTATTACAGCGTTATATACTATATTTGCTTTAGGAAGGACGCTACTAACACTAATAAACTTAACAAGGTGTTTGCTTAATATACCCTATTATAGGCTAATACTGGAGCCCCCCGCTATAATGCTGTAATAGTGTAAGAATATAAGCAGGCAAATAACAGCCTCTATAGTAATAAAGTTAGGAGGCTTTGTTTGCTACTTATAATCTAGGATACTAGGCGATTAGATAGAGAGGGCAAATACCTAAAATACGCTAGTGCGTTAGTAGAGACCCTCTAAGTTTATAATAGTGGCAAGATTAACGCAAGAACTAAAATACTTAGAGTATAGAGTATAAAGCCATCTAGCAGTAGGATAAGACGCACGCTAGATACCCTCTAGATATACAATATTAACCATATTATAAGGCCCATCTTACTTATGCTAATAGACATTAACGTTACAGACTATTTCTTTATAAATAACTACAGCAATTAGGATATATATAATACTATATATAATAAAGACTTTAAGCGAATAAATAGGGCACAGGTTAATGCATATATAAGAAAATAGGCTCGCACTAAGCGGTAAATAAATATAACTTAGCTAAAATAGTAGTAAGTTATAACTAGTGGCGCCGGATTGTAATAAAGGGGTAAATTACCACAACTATAATAAACTAGAACATAATACTACTATATATTACCCTCTACGCGCTAGCTACCCTTTATATTCTATACACTATACCCTCTACCTTAAAAGTAGGTAAATATTATAAGGAACTAGGCTTCTGCGCGGTATAGAAAAAATATTACGTAAAGTAGGACCCTATACTATAGTAAGGCAATTTAATTACCCCATTATAAAGCCTAATAAATAGTTAGGCTGCCCTCCCAACTTATTATTACAAGTTAGTTAAGGCTCTTTTCTATCTATACTTAGCGAGAAAACCCTAATTTATACTATAAAAGTTAAATAGGTTGTTATTTAAAGTATATTAGGTATAAGACTCTAAACCATCTAGCGTCTCCTAGGGAAGTAAGGTGTATATAAAAGCCAAATAGTTTTACTAGACTAATATACTTATCCTCTACCTATCCCGTAGAAAAGTAAACGAAGACGCTATAAGTTAAGTAGTAGCTTCTAAGATAATCTAGATCTTAAAGGGGATAATATTAAGCTCTATACTATAATTATCTCTGTTAAAAGGCAAGGCTGTTATTAATACTATTATATGCTATAGTACGACCCATTATTATATGCTATAGTACGACCCATTATTATTAATTTCAATAACGTTATCCTAATAGATAGTCCTGTTCTTATTAAATAAAAGCCCACAAACCCTAAGCGACCCCAGGACATCCAAAACCTACACTTAAAAGAAATGTATACGTTACTTAGATAAACAACCGCTATAGAATAACTTTAGATAATATACAAAGCAGCCACTTAGCCCAGTTAATATAAAGATATATGGTATTGCTCAGACACGTCTTATTGTATATATAATAACAGGCTCTATACCTAAAGAGCTCTATCTCTCTCCCTAGCCAGAAATAAATATAAGCAGTTTAAACACACTAATAAAGCAGACGTAGAAAGAGGCGATTACTATTATAGACCGTTATAAAGGCCCAATAAATGGAGCATTAAGTATGCCACTAGGGCTAGCAGCACGCAAGGTTCGCAGTCCTTAAATTTAGTAGTACTATACTAACTAGTTTTCCAGCTATATAACCAACTTAGCGTGTTTTAGTGTGCTATAATAAATATAGTGCGCAATACCGTTGCTGGGAGCTATAACTGCCTTAAACTAGATACCAAGGTTATAGCAAAGGAAGTAAAGGAACTACTTAAGGATAACCGCTTTACGCTTAGTGGCCTAGTTAGTACTCTGCCTTTTACTATACCTAACTAACTAAGGCTAGGATAGAGAGACAAGATTTAGGGCGCCGATTATCGCACGCTATATTAAGCGCGTATTTTTTAATACTAGGCTAAGGTCACTCGCCCTTAATAAGAATAGTACTAACCTATTCTCGCCTATTACAGCTAATACAATATAGCTTATATACGTGGCGATTTGATATATACTTAAGGACTATAGAAGTGGAATATAAATTATTTATAAGTTTAAAGCCAACGCCATAGTTATAGGTAAAACTATAGAAAGCTTTTTACTATACTTACTAAAGCGTATTATAGATAGTTAGGAGCAACTATAGAATACCTAAAAGAGCTACCAACCCAAGTATAATAAAAGGCTATATAGGCTACTTCTATAATAAGTTAATAAGATGCGGAACATAACTAGAAACAAGATGCTATAAACTTAATAGACAATTAGCGATCCTTTTAAGGATACTATAGAAGATCTAGAGGAACTGGATCCTAAGTATAATAATAGGTTTACTTAATAACCGCATACTATAAGTATAAACACACAATATTACATTAATCGCGTCGCAACGTCATATTGTAATACTTACTGTATACTGTAGTACTTTGCCGCTGTTTTCTATTTTATAATATCCCGCTATTTTAATTGTTGTACGCGGGCTAACAAAGATAATATAATAGGATAATAGTAGCCCAGCGTATTCGTCGCCAAGAATAAGCCCTAAAACTATATATAAGGTCTCCTTCTCGCAGTATACTAATAAGACGATTTTAATGCTATACAACTATAACATTAACGCTATTAAAGCGCTCCTTAAACAAATTCAAGGTAATAATAAATAGGAAATAGGAATTAATCACTGCATCTTATAGTATATATTTGCCGGCGAGTCCGAGGTTATAGATATTACGGATAGTACTATACTAGAGGATATAAAGGCCCACCTATAGAGTGGAGATGGATGGGTAATACTAAAACTTACTAATAAAGAGGATGAGAGTAAAGAAGGTAGTGGAATAGATAGGGAAAACAACAGCGACGAAGAGAATAAGAATAGAGAAGGTAGTAGAATTAATAGAAAAAATAACAGTAAGAATAAAGACAATTAGGGGTTTAGTGGTATAGTGCTACTATCACGGCGGAACTAATGTAAATATTAAACTTAAAATAGTAGGTTAACTAAAGGGCGTTATTAGGCGTATTAAGGTTATATTATACTACTATTAGGTTAAAATATGTTCTTTATATAATATATACCAGGCGCGTAGAATAAGCAGAGAATACTAACTATATAAAATAAGTAAAGGGTACTAACTACGCAGACTAAGTAAAGTATACCAATTGCGTGGAATAGGTAAATACTACTAACCACACAGACCGAACAAATACCATTAAGTGCGTAGGATAAACACTTAATAACAACCGCGTAGGAAGAGCAACACTTATCTATTACTTAAAGTGAGTAAAGTATACTAATTGCGCAGAATAGGTAAATACTACTAACCGCGCAGACTAAGCAAATACTATTAAGTGCATAGGAAGAGCAACGCTTATCTATTACTTAAAGTAAGCAAGATATATAAAATGCGCGAGGAGGGTATTATATATTAATTACGCATTAAGTGCAAAAAAGCTTAATAGAATAAAGGCACTACTTAACTAGGTAGCTGTAAATGCGCAATTAGCTGCACCGCGTTATTAGTTTCTATTAAATACGGCAGTATGCCGCTCCTTAGTCGATACCATACGCTATATGTTGCAATGCGCGAAATGCGCATTTGGCCGCCAAATGCTGCCAAATACTGTAAAAATGCTGGTAAATTTTTTCCTGACGTTATAGTTATAGCAGGCAATTAACCTAGATACTATAGTTATAACAATCCAGATATATAGGGGACCGGTACAAATTATTAATGTATATAACCCTAGGGTTAAAGGCGTCCTATAAATAGAGAATATTATATTAGTAATAAGCTTACTGGAAACCAAAGGTATAGAGTTTATTTTATTAGGAGACATAAACCTCTATTACCCGCGGTAGGGAGGTATCTATATTGCTACTAACTAATAGGTAGAGTGCCTACTAAGAGCTATAGATATCTGGGGCCTTAAGCTAGCCACCCCCCTAGGAGCAATTATATGGCAATAAGGCACCGCCAGAAGTATAATTAACCTTATATTTATAGACGAAGGCCTATACTAGAGACTTAAAAGGTGCAACCTTAAAAAAAAATGGGTACTTGCCTTAGACTATATCCCTATCTAAATATAACTAGATCTGGATATTAAGGCGTAACTAAATAGTAAAAGATACGTAATAAGAAAGCTTAAGACAGATAGTTTCCTTAGTATAGTTAAATAATAACTTTAAGACCTAGAAGAAATCCACCTAATACCAAATAAGCAAGGCTTATTAGCTACCCCTAAGGAAATTAACTAAAGACTAGAAAGGATCTAGGCAGTAATTAAAAATAGGCTAAAAGAGCACTGCCTAGTCTTAAAACTAGGCCCCTACGCGTAACACGCGTAGTTTGTATAATACGCGGTTCTTATTGCTAGCTAATAATAAGTAAGAAGGAAATACACAAGTAGCTATAACTCTAAAGATAAGAGATAATATAAAGATATAAGAAACCAGTTAAAGAATACCCTAAAAAAAGAAGTAAGGAATAACTAAAGATAGTTTATAAATAAGCATACTTCTAACCTAAGCCTCCCCTATAATAAGGGCCTTTGGGCCATAGCAAAATGGTTAAAGAAAAAGGTAGGGCGCTTAGCAGAAGACCTACACCTACTACTTCTATAAAGAGTAGGGGAAATATAGGCCACTAATAACAATAATAAGAAGGTAAAGATTCTTATAGAAAGGTTCTTCCCCTAACTAGCTCTAGTAGACCTTAGTGATATTATAGGTAAAATACTAGTAACTCGCCTATGGGTTAACAGCGATATAATAACAGAGGAAATAGCTAGAACTATTAGCCGCCTTTTAAATAATATAGCACTAGGACCAGATAGAATTCTAAATAAGGCCTTAAAAACCTGTGGACTACTTATAGCACCTTAGCTTGCAGATATAGCCAAAGCATGCTTTGCTATAGGCTACTACCCATAACTTGGAAGATCTATAACGACGGTTATTCTATGAAAAGAAGGCAAAGTAGATTACTTAATCCCAGGAAGCTACCGTCCTATTGCCTTAGAAAACACCCTTAGTAAAATCTTAAAAAGGGTAATTGTCGGAACGTTAATCACGTGACGTAGTCACGAGACTACGAGGCAAGACTAGCTAATCTGACTCGGAGCAACCCCTAACTTCTAGACAATAATTAACTACCAATTTCAACACCGCATACGTACTACTACAAGTGATATTCGTGCACGTTGATAATGCGAGTATACCGACACTAATCAGTAGACATATAGATTAGGAAATACGCAATAGCAAAGCTTGAAACCACGCATTAGCTTAACTGCTAACGCGTTAAATCGCAGAGCTATCGCCCTATTTCAGTTAAAGGAGAAAACTATATTACCCTCGAAGCTCAAGACCACGTATTAGCTTACTAATGTGTTAGATCGCCTAAAGAATCATATCTTTACTTAAAGAGAGCTACGTTATCCTTAAAGCTCGAAACCACGCATTAGCTTAACTATTAATGTATTAGATCGCCTAGAGGACCCTCAAAGCTTAAAACCACGTATTAACTTAACTGTTGACGCGTCAGATCGCCTAGAGGACCGTATCTTTACTAAGAATCGTCTTCAGTCTTCAGTCTTCAAAAACTGTAGATTTGTCAAGGGGATATATAAACACCCTTACCTTAATACCCTCACCTCGACACCCTTACCCTTAACCACCCTTATACCTACCCTTATACCTACAACCATGGAACTGACGGAAAAAGAATGGGCCGCGATGGCCAGTAAATATAGATACGGAATTAATACAGACAAGGCTACAAAAGACAAGCTGGTAGAGTTCGTAGAAACAATAATATATCTAACACAAGACCTTACGGACAACGACTTATAGTATATCTTTTAGGAGCAGTTTGAGGGGTTTACAGTAGAGAGCTTTAAGAAGATACGCACAGATATTAGATCTAAGCTACAAAGACATCTCCTTAAAAGAGGTGTTTATATAGGCAGACGCACTAGCAGAATTACTGTATCTAAGCTGTTATTTAAAGTTACACAAGAAGAAGAGCTGCATCAATAAATAGATAAGGAGATCGTAGCAACCATTAAGAAGTTGGCAGAACCACTGGCTACAAGAGCACTACAAGACAGGTTAAACCACACCTATAATAGTCTATCGGGTTAACCTATAGCTATAGTTATAATACCACCTAGGTCTGCTATAACACCGCCTAAAACGTAGATACCTACCTCTATAATACCTTAACTATCTGTTATATCTATACCCCGGCAGGCTACACCAACCGCCTCTACCCTCCCTCTAGTAACTGCTCCTACCCTACCACTAGCTGCTCCGCCAATTCCACTAGTTATCCTAATTGCTGCACCGCCAGCTACTCCAATCGCTGCCCCTACTGCCCCTGCTACCCCTACTACCCCACCTAGTCCTCCTGCCCAGTATCTTTACCCTAGTACTGCCAATACCGACCCAGCTACAACACTGCCTGGAACACAGATACCTACCCCTACAACACCTCAGCCACCTGCTGCATTTATACCCCAGCAATCTGCCTAGCAATAGTATAACTTTCAGCAGCCTGCCCGGTAGTAGTATAGCCCTTAGCAACCTGGCCAATAGCAATATACCCTACCGCAATCTTCCCTACTATAATCTACCGTACTATAACCTACCGCACCGCAGTCTACCTTACCGCAACCTACCCTACCGCAACCTATACTACAGCAGCAATTAGACCCGGGGGTAGAAGGAACGGCTTTATACAATAGGGAAGCTGCTACTGTGGCAAAGATATATATAGACAGCCAGGGAGTTTCCGCCTATAGAATTGCAGTCTTAAACCATAGAGAAGACTTACCTCAGTTAATTAACAAGTTACAGTCTCCAACTATTCTATAGGAGAAGGAATACCCTAGTTAAGGAGTGTATACTACCTTCTTTACGGACCGCAACTACCATAACCTAAATAAGGCAGAGGTTGCCTACGCAAATACCCTAAACCTACGGCCATGGCGGACACGGTAGACATTTTAGTATACCTATAAGAGGACGTTCCCTTGCCTTAATTGGGCCGTAGGGGTAGGTTAAACGAACAAACAAACTGTAAGGTATTGCCTAGGTGTATAGTAGAGAGTAGGTAATACCCTTATATAGGAGAGAGAGAGAGAGACGAACCAATAGGGGAGGAAGGAGACTGCAAGCCTAAGAAGCTTATAAGGGGTGGCCAAGGCCTAGCCAAAGGCTAGCCCTAGCAGCCCTAAGAGCTCCCAGGATATAACCAAGATAGTATTATAGGACCACCCCATAACGCCTTACACACGCCTACCTATTTGCACCGCCAAGACACTAGTATCTGATATCCGCAATATCCGACATCTATAAGATCCGCAAGATCCGCAATATTAACAATATCCATAATATTCGCAATGTCCGCAATTCTCTACACTGATTCAAAGTCTTTGTACGACTATCTCATCCGACAAGGAACTACGCAAGAGAAACGCTTGATAATTAATATTAATAGAGACACTAACCCTGCGGACGCTACAACAAAGGTCGAATTACGGGCCATAGGGTAGGTTAAACAAACGGATTCGGCTTCGGCAGGTATGGACTCATACTATACAGAGCCAGCCGCTAAGGCACTAGTAGTAGGCGAGCCAATAGCGATTTTCCATCCCGGGGATGGAAAATCCTAATTGGCTGGTTTAACGGCATGGCAGAATTTAGTAGATTATTGCGTATCAATTGGATCTCTAGCTATTGCGTATTATAGACAGAAGAGCTAGCTATTGCGTATACGTTACGAATAGTCTAGAAGTAGACTTGACTTTAGAGTATAGATTAGCCTTCTTTTTAAAGTTACTCCAGTGTCAGAACGTTAATCACGTAACGTAGTCACAAGACTACAAGGCGAGACTAGCTAATCTAACTCAAAGCAACCCCTAACTTCTAGACAACAATTAACTACCAACTTCAATACCGCATACGTACCACTACAAGTGATATTCATGCACGTTAATAATGCGAGTATACCGACAGTAATAGCGGACCATATAGTAGATATAGCTAAGGAACACGCCCTATTACTATAAAGTTAAATAGGGGCAAGAAAGAACGTTAGGAAAAAATTTACCAGCATTTTTACAGCATTTGGCAGCATTTGGCGGCCAAATACGCATTTCGCGCATTGCAACGTATAGCGTATGGTATCGACTAAGGAGCAGTATACTACCGCATTTAATAGAAACCAATAACGCGGTATAGCTAATTACGCATTTACAGCTACCCGGTTAAGTGGTGCCTTTATTCTATTAAGCTTTTTTTGCACTTAATGCGCAATTAATATATAATACCCTCCTCGCGCATTCTATATATCTTGCTTACTTTAAGTAATAGATAAGCGTTGCTCTTCCTACATACTTAATAGTATTTGCTTAGTCTATATAGTTAGTAGTATTTACCCATTCCACGTAATTGGTATACTTTGCTTACTTTAAGTAATAGATAAGTATTGCTCTTCCTACGCGGTTATTATTAAGTTTTTATCCCACGCACTTAATGGTATTTGTTTAGTCTACACAGTTAGTAGTATTTACCCATTTCGCGCAATTAGTATACTTTGCTTAGTCTGCGTAGTTAGTACCCTTTGCTTATTCTACGCAGTTAGTATTCTCTGCTTATTCTACACACCTGGCACACACTGTATAAAGAACACATTTTGACCTAATAGTAGTATAATATAACCTTAATACGCCTAATAACGCCCTTTAGTTAACCTACTATTTTAAGTTTAATATTTACATTAGTTCCGCCGTAATAGTAGCACTATACTACTAAACCCCTAATCGTCTTTATTCTTGCCATTATTTTCCCTATTAATTCCACTACCTTCTCTATTCTTATCCTCTTTGTTACTATCATTTTCCTTATTTATTCCGCTGCCTTCTCTACTCTTATCCTCTTTATTAGCAAGTTCTAGTATTACCTATCTATCTCCACTCTATAGGCGGGCCTTTATATTCTCTAGTATAGTACTATCTATAATATCTATAACCTTAGACTCGCCGGCAAATATATACTATAAGATGCGGTAATTAATTCCTATTTCCTATTTATTATTACCTTAAATTTATTTAAGGAGCGCTTTAATAGCATTAATATTATAGTTATATAGCATTAAAATCGTCTTATTAGTATACTGCGAGAAGGAGACCTTATATATAGTTTTAGGGCTTATTCTTAGCAACGAATACGCTAGGCTACTGTTATCCTATTATATTATCTTTATTAGCCCGCGTACAACAATTAAAATAGCGGGATATTATAAAATAGGAAACGGCAGTAAAGTGCTATAGCATATAGTAAGTATTGTAATATAACATTATAACGCAATTAATATAATATTGTGTGTTTATACTTATAGTATATAGTTATTAAGTAAACCCGTTATTATACTTAGGATCTAGTTCCTCTAGATCTTCTATAATATCCTTAAAAGGATTGCTAATTACCTACTAAATCTATAGTATTTTATCTCTAGTTATATTCCGCATTTTGTTAACTTATTATAGAAGTAGCCTACATAGCCTTTTATTACGCTTAGGTTAGTAGCTCTTTTAAGTATTCTATAGTTACTCCTAACTATCTATAATACGCTTTAGTAAGTATAGTAAAAGGCTTCCTATGGTTTTACCTATAACTATAGCGTTAGCTTCAAACTTATAAATAATTTATATTCTGCTTCTATAGTCCTTAAGCGCATATTAAATTACTACGCATATAAGCCATATTATATTGGCTGTAATAGGCGAGAATAGGTCAGCACTATTCTTATTAAGGGTAAGTAACCTTAGCCCAGTATTAAAGAACACGCGCTTAATATAGTGTGTAATAATTAGTGCCCTAAATCTTATCTCTCTATCCTAGCCTTAGTTAGTTAGGTATAGTAAAAGGCAGAGTACTAACTAGGCTACTAAGCGTAAAGTAGTTATCCTTAAGTAGTTCCTCTACTTCCTTTACTATAACCTTAGTATCTAGTTTAAGGCAGTTATAGCTCCTAGCAACAGTATTATACACTATATTTATTATAGCACACTAAAACACGCTAAGTTAGTTATATAGCTAGAAAACTAGTTAGCATAGTACTACTAAATCTAAGGACTATAAACCTTGCGTACTATTGGCCCTAGTGGCATACTTAATGCTCTATTTATTGGGCCTTTATAATGGTCTATAATAGTAATTACCTCTTTCTACATCTGCTTTATTAGTGTGTTTAAACCGCTTATATTTATTTCTAGCTAGAGAGAGAGATAGAGCTCTTTAGGTATAGAGCCTGTTATTATATATATAACAAGACATATCTAAGCAATACTATATATCTTTGTATTAACCGGGCTAAGTGGCTGCTTTATACATTGTCTAAAGTTATTTTATAGCGGTTGTTTGTTTAAGTAACGCATATATTTCTTTTAAGTATAGGTTTTAAATATTCTGGGGTTGTTTAGGGTTCGTAGGCTTTTATCTAACAAGAACAGGACTATCTATTAGGATAATATTATCAAAATTAACAATAATAGGTCATACTATAGCATATAATAGTATTAATAACAGCCTTGCCTTTTAACAGAGATAATTATAGTATAGAGCTTAATATTATCCCCTTTAAAATCCAGATTATCTTGGGAGCTACTACTTAACTTATAGCATCTTTATTTACTTTTCTACGGGATAGGTAGAGGATAAATATATTAGTTTAGTAGAACTATTTAGCTTTTATACACACCTTACTTCCCTAGAAGACGCTAAATAGTCTAGAGTCTTATACCTAATATGCTTTAAACAACAACCCGTTTAACTTTTATGGTATAAATTAGGGTTTTCTTACTAAGTATAGATAGAAAAGAGCCTTAACTAACTTGTAATAATAAGTTAGGAGAGCGGCCTGACTATTTATTAGGCTTTATAACGGGGCAATTAAATTGCCTTACTATAGCATAGGGTCCTACTTTACGTAATATTTTTTCTATACTGCGCAGAAGCCTAGTTCCTTACAATATTTACCTACTTTTAAGGTAGAGGGTATAGTATATAGGATATAAAGGGTAGCTAACGCGTAGAGGGCAATATATAGTGGTATTATATTCTAATTTATTATAGTCACGGCAATCTACCCCTTTATTATAATCTAGCGCCGCTAGTTGTAACTTGCCGCTATTTTAGTTAAGTTGTATTTATTTACTACCTAGTGTAAGCCTATTTCCTTATATATATATTAACCTGTGCCCTATTTATTCGCTTAAAATCTTCGTTATATATAGTATTATATATATCCTAATTGCTGTAGTTGTTTATAAAGAAATAGTCTATAATATTAATGTCCGTTAGTATAAGTGAGATGGGCCTTGTAATATAGTTAATATTATATATCTAGAGGGTATCCAGCGTGCGTCTCATCCTACTACTAGATGGCTTTATACTCTATACTTTAAGTATTTTAGTTCTTGCGTTAATCTTGCTACTATTATAAACTTAGAGGGTCTCTACCAACGTACTAGCATATTTTAGGTATTTGCCCTCTCTATTTAATCGCCTAGTATCTTAGATTGTAAGTAGCAGACAAAGCCTCCCAACTTTATTACTATAGAGGCTATTATTTGCCTACTTATATTCTCGCACTATTATAGCATTATAGCGGGGGGCTCCAGTGTTAGCCTATAATAGGGTATATTAAGTAAACACCTTATTAAGCTTATTAGTATTAGTAGTATTCTTCCTAAAGCAAATATAGCATATAACGCTATAATAGATGCTTAGGGGCATCTTTAATACCTAATTATTATCGGTCTCTAGTTAGTTAACGTCCTAGTCTATTTACTAGATTCCGTTAATCTGCTTACGGCATTCCCTTACAAAGGGGGCCAGTTTAGATATAAGGTTAGTAATCTCTATCTAGCGCTGTACCTCCTTAACTATACACTAGATAGATATGTTAATTCTCTAGTCTTAAAGTATCTAAGCTGTATAGTTATTAAAGTTCCATATATATAAGCGATATGCGTATATATTAACTACAGGACCTAGTTATATTGTCTATATTACGCTTATTAGGTCTGCCATGTTAATTATATTAGTTAACGCCTATAGCTTAAGTTCGTTCTAAAGCATTGTGTTAAGATATATAGTGTTATATCATAGTATCTACTCTTTGTAGTTGTTCCATTTATTGGTCCTGTAGTAGAATGCCTTCTATAGCTTATATACTTACTTTAAGTACTCTATATCTGTGCCTCCAATTGCTCCTAGTCGCTAGATACTTTTTAGATAGTGGGTAATAGCATATAGCTTAGGAATATTAAAGTGTAGTAGTCCTACCTTGCTTAGTTAAAATGGAAGGAATATATCCTTTATCTTGTCTATTCTATAGATAGCTGCTACTAGGTACTAGATAGTTAATTCATTATATAATATATATTAAGATAGTATAGTAAAGTCTATAAATACCTGGATAAATAGCATGGCGCCTTTATTCTATTTTAGTAAGGGTGCTATAGCGGGGACCAATTATTGTAATAGAGATTTATATATCTTTCCTATCTATTAGCTGATATTTGCCCAGCTATTCTACACTATTATATTAGTAAATTGCTCTACCTATACAAAGCGGGTGGTAATAAGTGTATTAATATTTAATATCTCCTAGCTATAACTATCTATGTGTGGGATATTAAGGCCCCAATATTTTTTAGCCTATATTTTACTTTGTATAAGCCCCTTAATTTAGTGCATAAGGTGTTTACTAGTAAGGCCTTTAAGCACCTAGTATAGGAAATTAGGCGCTATTATTTTATAAATATTAGATAGATTATGGCCCTATATAAAGTTATAGAACGGCTAAATATAATCTAAGTTATCCTTTTTATTAGTATCGTAACCTTCCTACTATATTTATATTTGGTCTTTTGTCGATTAGTATATACAGAACAGCTATAGCCACTAGATAGCAGTTGTTAGATTATACCGTTTATTTATATATATATAACAAATTAAATATTTATAGCCACTTTTAATACCTATAAGCGTGACCTGTTCTTTATAATCAGCTATAAATATAGCTAAAAGTAGAAAGCAGTGTTAATCCTAGCTATCCGCGTATAGGAAATATACTCCTTTTTTACTAGCTTTCTCTAACGCTATAGGCATTATTAGCTTAACTATATAAGTAGTAGGGTTGTCGCTAAAGCATATATTTAAGGATGGCCGTAAGGGTCTTGTATTGTACCGCTAGTTGTATTATTTGGTTGCCAGGTATATAGACCAGGAGGTATATAAGTAGTAATAGGGCTAGTTAATTTACGGATTATTAAACACGCAGTTTAATATTTTTAATTAAAATATAGAGCGGCCATGCTTTCTTGCCGCTGGCGTGTTATATTAGTTAGGTCTTATCGCTAGCTAATATAATTAGCACTATAGTTACGCTAAGTAGTAGCTGCTCTTGCGTCTCCTACTATTAGTCTGCTGTGTTAAGCTTATTATATATTCTTGTTCCTGCTAATAAGTACTACCTTATTGGCGAGAAAGTTATATCTCCTTAAAAAGGGCTGTAACTAATAAGGAGGGATACGATCTCTAGAGTATTTTAGTAATATACTAGCAGCTGCTAGTCCCCTATAGTTACAATTATTTTAATCCACTGCGGTTGCTTGCTTTTAGATTACATCCATTTTAAAAGTAGTTTTGCTTTAATATCTTTAGCACTCTAGCAAGAAAAATGGTTAGTAAATATTCCCTAAAGCCTAATATCGTTAAACCACTTATTAATAGCGCGGTTAGAAGTCCTATGGCTCACCCACTATAAGACCTATATGTATTCTACCTTACTACCAAAAGGATAAAATAGGGGAGGTATCTTATCTAGTGCACTACTAGTACGTTTAATATGCGGCATAATATCGCATACTGCCGCAGTATCGTCTGCAGTTTGTGGATTTCCTTAGTTCTGTCCTAGAGGCTTTTCTATAGCGCGGCCAGTGGCCTCTTTAAATGTTTTAGTCTAAAAGACGTCTATAGATATTCTAGTTAAAGTTTACTAATTAGTCTTAACTATCGCTAGGTTATACACCCTATTAAATATTATGGAATTATTGTTATAGTACATATCCGCAGCCCTATTATTTGGCTTATTAATAATATTATCGCCTAGAGCTTATGCGGGTGGCCACTTATTATCTTACTCCAATTCAGCCTTATAATTAGTTATTTAATGCCCTTCTAAGGTTTAATAGCATAGTGCATTATTATCTATATATTGTGTGAGTGACTACTTATTATCTTACTCTAGCTTAGCCCTATAATGGGCTATCTAATGCTCCCCTAAGCTTTAATGGTGTAAGGGTGTATTATTATCTGTCTCTCTAATATTAACGGCCTTGTGTCTATCCTTCTTCCGTTTTTGTTTTCTTAGACAATATTATTTATAACGGGTTAAACCGCCTATGCTTTTTACTTTAGTCCCGCACTTTCCATATTACCGTTAGATAGAGCTTATTTGTAAATTGCCGCATTAAGCTATAACTTACTACAGTTTAGTTAAAAGGGGGCCAAAAATAACATCTATATAAAACTGTATGTTTAAAGTAGTGTTTGTGGCTTGTGCTACATTATAAGTAAGAGTATAGTGATGTCCGTAGACACTAACGCGCTAGATAGCGTAATCCGCTATATTTTATACTAATTTGCACTAGATCGCGTTATATTAGGCTAGGAGGCTCTACTTATTGCTAACATTATGCCGCCTCTCTGTTATACTAAGCACAGAATTCTAAACACTACTATTCCCTACTTAAGATACTAGACTATCTTTTACAATAGGACGCGATATACGATAGCGGTATGCTATAAATGCGGCGTGGTATAACTCTATAAGCGCTATAAACCCGTAAAAAGACATGCAGCTTATTACCAGCTTAAGTATTACTATAGAGAGACTTAATACTATTAAGCGGACTTTTAAGTAGGTTATTATTAAGGATAGTATCCTATACGTTTTATTTTATGGATAACTAAACAATTTACTACGTAAGTAGGTGATCCAGAAAGTTATCTATTAAGTAGTAGAATGTGAGAAGGCACTAGCGCTATAAGTATATAAGGCTATACAGAACATACTAGCCTACGCATAGTTAAATATACGCAAAAAGATAAAGGTGCTAGGGCAGCCTAGCATTAACTATATAGTGGATGTGGAAAAGGGGTATACAGCTACTATAAACTCGCAGAACTTGTCCCTGCTTAGCCATATATAGAACTGCGGCTGTAATCTTAAACGACTTATTATACTACTTCGTAGGCGGCAACTAGATGGTACAAACTTAGTCCTAAGTATAGACATAGCCTTAAGTCTAGTGTCGCTGCCCAATACGCCTTAAGGCCTACGTATAGTCGAATATTAGCTACTAGTTAAGATGTTTTTAGAGGCCGGGGTAGATTGTAACAAGGAGTAAATATAGGCCGCCTATATAGAGACTATGCCTATCTAAAATAATAGGGCCTTAAGGGCTGCTCTATTAAGGGCAGTTCATTATAGGGTGGGCTAGGCTGTATTTACAGCTATCTATAGAGATAGTATGCAGGTATTCATTCTAATTATAATATATTGCTAACGTTTATCTAGCCCTATTACTAGCGCGACACATTTCGCTAGGCGGGCTAGAAGGTATTAATTAATTATAGTTAATCTAATCTACGTAGAGATAGTAACTTTAGTTAAGTTTGCCTTATAGTAAGACCTCCTATCACACTAGGAAGCCCTAAAATTATTATCTATATATATAATTTTAGGTTATCTAGGCGTGGTATAACAAATTGCCTTTACTATAGGCTCTTCTATTAGGGGCAATTATATAGATATTATATTTATTCTATGTTTTACTAGCTAGTAGCTAATAGGGTAGAATAAGTATTATTTTAAAAACCTATAGCCTTAGCGATAAGTTTTTTAAGATATAGTAAGGGCGTGCTAATGCCGGCAATAGTATAGCCTAGGTTAGGGAACTGCCCAATATAAATAGAAGAGGGCGTTAAGTCGTGTTACCTTAGCAGCAGCTATAGCAAGAAAAGGATTAGATACTATTTAGAGTTATTATAGTTTAGCAAAAATAGAGGCAGCCCATACTATATGGAGAGTAATTAATAATAGTTGTGGTTAGTATATCTAAAAGTTAGCGTCGCTATTAGCGTTGCTAATAACGTAAGCAGTTAGCGAGCTTAGCTATAAGACTATAGCTAGCTAGTAGCTCGCTGCCTTAATAGTAAGATTTAGTGGTAGTTAAAGCTTTTAGTAGAGCTCTGTGTAGAGCTTTAGTACAGAGCTTTAGTAGAGCTCCGTATAGAACTTTAATAAAGCTCTATATAGAGTTTCTATAGAGCTTTATGCAGAGTTTCCGTAGAGCTTTATATGGAGTCTTAGTAGAGCTCCGTATAGAGCTTTAAGGGAGCTTTGTAGAGCCTCTTTAGTAGAGCTCCTAGTAAAACCTTTAGCAGAGCTTCGTGCTAAGCCCCTAGTAAAGCTTTAATAGCTAGGGAAATTAATTATAGAGTCTAGCTTTAAGCTAGAATTATTATAGATTAGTAAACCCTTGGTTAAATATAACACGCGCTAAAACTAGGTTAGAGGCTCTACTAAAGGCTCTACTAGCTATATTACTTACCTAATTAGAACAGCTAGCTAATAGCTTAATAGTTAGCGGATAGCAAGCAATCCACTTAACGCAGTTAGTTAGCTATAAAGGCTAAAGCTTATAGCTAGCTAACTGGTTATGGTTATTAGTGAGATATCTAGACTATAATCTAATTAGTTAAGTACTTAAAATCTAGATTATAGATTAGCATTAATTAACCGCTAGCCTATAAGGGATAGAAATTAGGGTTACTAGACTTTATAAATCGGGCTATCTTTACCATAATGCGCTTATCTGTTTTGGAGATTATAATTATTAAGAGTCTATCCTATTTGGCTATAACATATAGTGTTGCAATATACCATATTTTATCCAGTGCTATAGCAAAATTGTAAATACTAAAGGCCTATAGCTATTACCGCTCTTAACTTCTATCTAGTGTCCCTATTTAAGGGTCTCACTGCTAGTAATGTCTATAATATCCATTCTTACCACTCTCCTTATGTTCCGACGCCACTAATATCCTCTCTATTATCGTTATCCTTGCTGTTGTTACTAGCACTATCCTAGCTGTTATTATTAGCGCCCTCTCCATTGGCCTTATTTTACGCTTTAGTATAATTACTAGTACTACTAATATTTATTACACCCGCAAAGTTAGGGATAGTAATATCGAAGTTAACGTCTATACTATATAAAATAGGCGTGTAATCGGCTGTACGCTAGCGGTAGACATGCTGTATAGTTTTATTAATATTAAACAGGGCGATAAGTTACTAGAAGTTCTCTTTCTACTTAAAATTCTTAAGGTTAATAAATACCTTATTATCCTTATACCACTTCTCAATTTTGTAGTATGCGGTGTTTATAAAGGTCTTATTGCTAGTATAATAATTATAGACCACCTAGGGACTACTAATAATAATAAGGCCCGCTTGTGGTCTAGTAATTATAAGAAGGTTCCTCGCTATATCCTAGATAAATTTTAGCAGACTAGTAACTATTATATTATACACCAATAACTCCACCTGGCCGCCTTAGATGCTATTAATGGTAAAGACCTTAATCTTACTAACTACTAGCACAAATTCCCGCCACTTACTGCCATCTTACTGGGTGTAGCACCATTCTTTAAGCGTATACAGCGCTGCAGAGTAGATAGCAAGTTAGGCTATATATAGAACGGCAAGGCTAACCTCTAATAGCTTAAATCTAAAGTTTATTAGCGCCATAGCTACCTAGAATGCGCGTTAAGCGTAAACTAGGTTATATGTTAATTAGCTAAACTTGTTTACCTATATAGTACTATTAACGGCGAGGAACGTAATAGGGTAGTTACAGTATAGCATATCCTTAAAAAAGCTTACTGCCAGCTTTAACTGCTCTTAGTTCTTAACTATTAGGCTTATCTAAAGCTAGCTATACGGCAGGACGGCATTTATAAGATATACAATATCTTTAATAAATTAATATTATAGCGAGAACTATACCATATCTACACCAGCCGCAAGGAGACGCGTATAGAGGGAGATGGATTTTTAATAGTAGAACAGATTATTAAAATTAGGACTAAGAATTGGTTTTAGTTAGTATATATTACTAAGGAAAACCTAAGGCATAGGGTTGCTAGCCTAGATTTATAGACCTCCCTAGATTAAATATGGTCTGCTCTAGGCAAATCTAGTAAAATTACCTAGCTTAGATGCCTTCCTAGCCTTATTATAAAAAACTGCGCGTATGGCGCTAATAGAATATGCATAGGTCTGCGAGACCATATTAGGTGTTATAAAAATAACATCAGCCTTTTTAGCCAGGTATATAATAACTATATTAGCCATAAGTATTAATCCTATTTTATTATCTTATATTATATTATTACCAAGCGTAAATTAGTATAAGTATTGGCGGAATTCAGCGTATTTAGTTATATTAGGGTCTATAATAGGATATAGGTTTCTATTACTATCCAGGATATTTATAAGGCATAACAGCTACTAACCTTTAAATAAATCTATAACCTATAACCACTTATTAAAGCCGGTGGTATTGCTAGCCTTAAACATACAGTAGAGCAGAAATGCTATATTCAGCATAGATATATCTTTATTAATTATAGTATAGTTATCCTATTTCTTAAAATACTTAGGATGAGTGTTAATACCTACTACTATTTACTATATAATAGTATCCTATATATAGACCTTAGTTTCCGTTAAGCGTATATAGCGGCAAAGGATAATAGGAAATTTAGCAAAATAGCCTTACGCAATTAGTGCCTCGTAGTCCTCTATAAATGCATTATTAATTGTCTCGGCTAGTATATCTAGTTAGTAATTAAGTAGCAATAAGACCTAAATTCTAGTAGGATCCTACTAGGGCAACCTAAATCGATACTAGTATTATACTAAAATAGTTAGAAAAGTTAATTTCCCAACACTACTGGGGCCTTAGATTAGCAAAATACCGCCTATTATATATTTAAGCGCAGTATAGGCACCTATTTACTCTTCGTTAAGTAGCGGTAAGATAGCCTTAAGGGCATTATTAACCGAGTTCTTCCCATACTTAGTAATATCGCAGTTAAAGTAATTAATACGCGGGAGATCTGTAAAGTTGTTAAATAGCATAATTTAGTACTTAATTTAGAAACTATTACCTCCTTACTATAGGTGGCGTAGAGTATTAATCTCTTGGGAGATTCCAACCTTAGGGATATACTTAGTTACGAGATATTTAATACCCTATACCGTAATTAGGGCCTTGCTTAGGTTATTAACTATTATAAAGTTATTACTGCTTAGGACATGCTCTGGAGTAAATATAGGGTTTAGTATAAACTTATAACCCACCCATAGTTAAAAGATAAAAGTATAGTAGTTATAGCTAAAGCTAAAGGAAGTAGTATTAACAATAACTCCTTTCTAGCTAGCCTGGCTATCTATATCTTTACCTAGAAATAAAATATCAATAATAGAGTTAGTATAAAGGGTAAGACCATTAACTATCTAGATAGTAGTATAGTAGACTTAGTCCGCGCCACCTAGAAAGGTAATAAGATAAATAATAGTAGGTACCTAGGGGTTCTAGTTAACAACCTTAAAGCTTGCAACTATGGTATAGAACTAGACTATAAAATACTTAAGAATACTATTAAACTAATACCTTGCGGGGATTTTATATAATGGTTAGTCCTCTAATAAGAGCTATATACCAAGCTAGATATTTATATTATAGTTCTTCCACTAGTAACCTAAAGGATTATTAACGCTTTACTACTATAGGCTTATATTTAGGCTCGCGATATAACTATTAAGCTATTTAGTGCCTAGCGTAAAGAAGTAGACAATAACTATAGGATTATTTAACAGTATATCCCAAACTTTATAGATTTATAGCGTAAATAGGCCGAAGTTCTTATTAATAAAGAAGTACTTACTAAGCAATATACGCGTACCTAGTATAAGTTTATTAAAGGCGGCAACAAACCTAATATAATAAAGTCGTAGGGTTATAGCATCTTATAGAAGAATATAAGTAAGATACTTAAGTGTAGTTAAATATAATAGTTATTAAGTAACTAGAGAAGTAGCATTAGTAGTACTAACCTTAATATTACTAGTAATATTGGCATCCGTAAATTAGATAGACGCTATCTTATATAAACAGTAAGTAGGTATTCTACCGGCCTTATAAAACACCTAGAACGTAATACTATATACTATAATATACTTTTTAATAATTTGCGTAACAAACTAAACTATAAGGTAGTTATTACTTAGAAGCTAAAGTATATCTAAAGGTTTAGCTATTATGGAATTACTATCCTCTATATAGGTATCTAGATTATCCACTAGGCTATCCACTACCAGATAAAAGCTAGCTGCATTAAGGGGTTTAAGTAAGGGAGAGGTAGCAGCTATACTTAAAGTAGTAGCACCTAGTATATCTACCTTGCCTAGAGCGGTTGTGGTATCTATTACCTAAATTAAAATAGGTCTACTTATATAATTATTAATATTATACCCTATAACTCCGTAGTTCTTATATACCTAACTATAGAAGACAGTTTAATAGTTTAGGGAGTTATAGTTTAGGTAAGTCTACTTCTTCTTATCTAATAGCTAGGGATAGTCTCGCTTTCTATAGCCTATAGTACTATATTGGTTGCATATTATATAAGGATAGTTACTCTTAAAATAACCAGCTTCCCTATAATTATTATATATAAGGTTAAGGCAGTTGGCTTTAAGATAACCAGCCTTACTATAGCTATAATAAAGTTAAGAAGCTTTCTTAAGAGGATAATTAGCGCGTATATAGCTAGTAGATAGATAGAGATAGTATTTTAAAGCGTTATTAGCTAAGAGGTATAGACTACTAAGCTCTAGAAAAAGAGGCTTATTAAGTATAAGGCCCTTACTATTACCTTATAAGACACTAGAGCCTATAGCTACTATAGTTAAGGCAATCTTAAAAACCATAACGCCCTTAGCAAACTTTTTATGGTTATAGATATAGTTAACATCGCAAGTTATAAAATAATTAGTAGGTAGGTCTATTTTAGTAGTAGGCTATATTAAGTAGTGGTCTATATAAACATATTAGTAAATATAGATTCTCTATTATATAGCTAAGGTTAAAGATAAGGCAGCTAACTTACTATATTATAAGGCTCTACAGCCTAGATAGATCTATAAAGGCACTAGTTATAGAGGTAGATGCTAGTAGGGTAGAAGTAAGGAAGGGTAGTTAGTAGAGTTAGGTTAACTAGTAAAGATAAGGAGATAAGGTATACCCTAATAAAATTATATACGTAAGGCCTTAGTGGTAATATATATAGTTATATACTCTATAGGTTAAACATATATAAAGGCAAATCTATAGTAATAAGACTAACCTATAGAGGAAGACATAGTATAGTATAAGTTAAGGGGACTATCTTACCTAGCCTATCTTTTAATATAGGCTAGGCAATAGTCTAGCACTATTAAGCTCTTATAGTTTATAATACAAGTATATAGATATATAGAAGGGTAAGAGAAAAGAGAAGTAAGTAGTAAAGTAAAAGCACTTTACTATAGGTAGGCTAATTATATTATAGGTAAACAAAAACTTAAATACTATAATCCATTAAAAATATTACTAATAAGCACAGCCTACTACTACTAGAAAGTATAAGTCTTTTCCTCTCTTAATTAGTAAAAGAAAAGGTATTATTAGCTAAATAATCTCTTGCTAGAGTATTAAGTGGGAAGTGGGATATTATAAGACTATATATAGTTCTAGATAGATCTAAAATAAAGATATTAAATATAAGAGACTCTAATATAGAAAATACTATAGTAGAACACTAACCTCTTATATAACACTAAATAGATAAATAGTGAGATAAGTTAATATTGCTAAGCGGCTAGATACTAGGTATATATAACATATCTACTATCCTAAAATGCCCTAATATGCCTTAATATGCCCTAATATGTCCTAATATACCGCAAAATGCCACAAAATGCTATTAATTATATAAACTTATAATATAAGATACAAAACCTCCTATAACCTTTTGCGGTAAATATACGTTTAAATAAGTACTAGATATTTAGATATGGACATAAAAGTATCCTATATATTAGATAATTATTATTCTAGATAAACTTACCTAGTAGGCCCTTAAGTGTGTAATAATAATACTAGTGATTATAAAGTAAGTGTAATATATTGCCGTCTACTAGATATACTACCTATTATATACTAAGTACTTTGCAGTGATAGAGTCTATATATATAAATATAGGCTAGCCCTCTAACTCTAGTAGCGCGCATATCTACTAACTTTATATAATAATAAGAAATATAGTAATGCCTATAATAAGTATAATACGTCGCTGTCTACTAAAAATACTATCTATTATATAGCAAATACTTTGCAGTGATAGAGCCTATATATATAGATATAGGCCAGCCCTTTAACTCTAGCAGCGCGTATATATACCAACTTTATTAATAATAAGAAATATAGTAATGCCTATAACCTCCTATATTCTACTATACCGTAATAACTAGTTACCCCTCTATAGGCACTTAATAAATTGCTTATATTAAAAACTATAAAAGTCTAGTAGTATTAAACTACCACCCAGCCCTAAATAGGCTGGGTAGGGTAGTCCCTATATATTATACAATTATACTCTTATACAATTATGCCCTTATTTAACTGTATAGTACTAAGTCTAGCCGCATTTACCCTAACTAGTAGCAGTAAATAATAGCTAATTTTACCTCTATATGGGTATATATGGGTAATTATAAGATCTACCACTTTACCTCTCCTTTATTTACCTTATTTACTCTACTTTTTATCTCTTTAATAACTAACCTCTAACTATATCTAATACTAGAGTTATACTAGTATAGCACTAGCTAGCTACTATATAAAGCTATCCTACTTTAATAGTCACCTTCTACTTAATATATGCTGTAATATTATATATACCTAACTAAATAAGCAACTTAATAATAATATAACTATAGGTAAAGCTAGATATATAGTATAAGGCGAACCTAAAGCTAACTAAAAATATAGACATTGCCTAAGGCTTTAGAATAACTATTAAAAACTATAATAGACTAAAAGAGAGGGTTAAAGATATTATAATTAAAGTTAAGCCTAAGCATATAATATATTACGGCAACTCTATAATAATAAAAGAAGGATATATTAAGGAGTTTTATAAGCAACTTCCGCAATTTACTAATACTCTACTAGATTAGAAACTGCGGGTAATTCTAAAAATTATAAAAAGTACTTATTCTAATTATATAAGGAGGGTATTAAGTACCTTTAATAAATTAAAAAACCTACCTTTATATAAATATACGTCACCTTAAAAGACTAAAGCATAAGATAAAACAACGCTACCTTAGCTACTACATATAATATAGCCTATAGATATTACTGTAAACCTACTACCTAGTATCCCTTTGCCTTAGCTAGTAACCCTAGTAGTGAGCAACATAATTAATATAGGAGATATTAAGATTAAAATCTAATCTATAGGCTTAATAGGTAAGTTAATAGTTAGGGTAGTCTAAGTCTTATATTTAATAAGCGGAAACCTATATATAGCTTTAGGCAAGCTATAGGAGGAACTATAAGCCTATATAGAGCTTAATATTAATGGTCCGCCTAAAAAGAACATCTATATATCGCTATAGAGACATAAAAACCTTATAATATAGTTAAAGGGCATACTTATTACAGCTCTTAATAAAATAGCGAAAAATGGCATAAAGGAGGCTGTATTTATAGTATTATTTTTACCTCCTAGCTTAAACTTCTAAGTCGCTACCACTAATAATATACCACTAGCCATTAAATCTAAGGCGCCTGGATATAATAGATGTAGTATAAAAGATAGCTAGTAAGTCCTAATATTGTGTAAAGCTAGCAGTAAGAGCAAACTAGAAGAAGGCAAGAAGTAAAGTTATTTAGGATTAGCAGTATATAGCTCTAAGAAAAATAGCAAGAGTAAGCCTATTAAACATAAGAAATTAGACAATAGTAAAACTAAATTAGGTAGATATAATAAGTAGCCTTAACTAAAATTAGTAATAAATGCCCTAGTAAAGGATAATAAAAGCAAGCTAGCCACGCCTAGGAAGTTAAATAGTTATAAGGCTAACCTAAATAGATATAAAAAGCGCCCTTAACTAGAATTAGTAGTAGGCACCCTTATAGAAAGCAGTAATAATAAGCCAGTTATACACAGAAGGTAATTAATAAAGGAAAGACATAACCCATCTACCTATAAGCCCATATTAATAAGTAATAGCGGTACTAGAGAAATCGCCACAGATAATAGTAAATTACTGTAACCTATTACTAAACCTATAGGTATATACCAGCCTAATAATATAATAGATAACCCTACTGCCGTATTACCAACCGTTAATACCCCTTAAGATATTACCGTAGAGGATAGCAAATTGCCGTAATATATTAGTGGACATAATAATTAGTTCCTATATTATACTAACTCTAAGGACACGGAGAGTAGAGACAAAGATAAGGATTTAGTTAATAATAGCAACTAAGATAAGGATTTGGTTAATAATAATAACTAAAATAAGGATTTAGTTAATAATAATAACTAAGATATAGACGCAGAGGAAGAACTTAACTAGTAAAATTTCCTAGCCTAGCTCTATAAGGCCAGAAAGGATAACCTAGACAGCGCACTAGCGTATATAATAGAGGTAGATTTTCTACTTACTCTAGAGTATTTCCTACTTATTTTATTAAAAGTACTCTTTAAGACCACCCTAATTAAACTCCCTAATTAGGGCCTTATATTAGGCTTTAAATTTAGCCTATACTAAGTAGTATATATGGCTTAGGCATTTAAGCAAGAGAGAATAATTAAAGGAGGCGGTATCTATATAGACAAACCCAGCACAGGCAAGACTGTATAAATAATTACTTAATAGCTAATAAACTACTTTTATTATTAGAATATAATAGACATTTAAAAGGCCTAAGCTATTAGGGATATAACCCACTACCTACCTAAAATGCATCTGCTGGATATAAAATGCCTATAGGCAGTAAAGTAGCCAATTATATACTACTACAAAGACAACTCTAAGAAGCTATACCCTATAGACCTATAGTAAGGCTGTTTAGTTGTCCTTATGCTAAACCTAGGCCTACTAGGATTTCTAAAGGATGCAAGTGCAATGTTATAAGATAGCGCAATTATAAAGCGCCCTAACCTACCCTAGATTACAATTCTCGCCCCTAGCTATAATAAAGTTAAGATATTTAGTAAACTAAAAAAGGATAAATAGCCGCAAATCTGTAAGGCTCTTAAGTGGACCAATAAGGAATAATAGAAGAATAATAATAACACATATACGGTTAGTAAGACTTTACTACTATACCTATAGGGTAAAGCTAAATTTAAGAATAATTATTGCCCTACCCCTAATATAATAGAACTATTAGCGCTAAAATACTTAACCTAATTCCTTCTAATTACTATACAAAATTGTATTACCATACGACTAATATGCGAGTTTATTACTATATAAACTAGTATATAGAAATACCTAATTAGCTAATCCCCTAGAACATATTAAGTATTAAAGAGTATAATATAGGTTAGGCATATCCTCTAAGATAAATGCCACTTAGACGCAACCAGTAGAGTCTTAATATTATTTATTTAGGATATAGTTAAGAAGTACTATATTACATATAATTATAGCTCTGTTATATAGGGTGTATCTAGTACGCCTAATAATAGAAACCTAATATAACTAATACAGTTTATTATAGCAGGATTAAAGAGGCCTAAGTAGGAAGAAGTAGATAAGCTAAAGGGAATAAAGTTTAAAGTACTACTTAAACTTAAAAAAGAAAACATCTAGCTAAAAAAGAAGGAATTTAACTATCTCTATAAGGATGCAAAGACCAACCCAGCTAAAGTAGTAGTAGATAGGAAATTCGGCGAACTGGCTATATTTTTCTATATAGTCATTCCAACGTTTTAGATATATAGAGGGGAGTTAACACTCTAATTTAACTAACAAAAGCTTATTCCAAAAAACAGCTATCTTAAATTAGTTATATTATAGGCCGACCCTAACAACACTAAGGCGGCTATAATTATAGCTATAGAGGACTAAGTAAGGATAGAGTAGAGGCGCTAATATAAGGAACTTCTAGCTATATAGGAGGAAGATAGTAGTAATCTAAATACTAAATCTAAAATACCGCAACTTACCTAAGCCAAGTTATACACTAACGCAAAAATAGTAGTGAGTGTAGCCTAAGTTATCTAATACTAGGACTAGCAAGCCCCTATTATAATTAAGTCTAATAATAAACACCTAAAAACTTAAAGTTGTATACTTAAGGACCTAATTATTGCTAAGTAGACTATTAACCTACTTAGTAAGGAGTTTACTAATATACTTAACCACTATTTTTAACAGAATATAAAGTTCTTTAAAGCTAAAAAAATCTGTAATTGCGTTTATATCGAAAAACAGATAGATAGTTTAGCGTATAAAATTATTATTACTACTTACTCACCTCTTATACTAGCTTATTAGTTTAATAGGCTATATAAAGAATATGGCAAAGATAAGGTGCTCTACTATATAGCTAGTATATCTAATATTAAGAAGGCCGAGGCTAGGTAAACCTTTAATACTAATAATTCTAAGTGGATCCTACTTTGCACCTTTATATTAATTAGGCTGTCCATTAACCTATAGCGCGTAAATTACACTATTATAGTTAAGCCAAGCTATAAGCTCTTAAAGGTAAAGCAACTATTTACTTAGATAGATTAACGAGGATAGACTAAGCCCATTTACTATAGTACTATTATAGCTAATTAGAAGTTAAGTATTAAGCAAAGAATGTTAAAGTTAACTAAATTTACATTATTACTGCAAAAGTCAGTATACAAAAAGAAGGCTAGTTTAAGCTTAAAAGTAGGCTAAGGTAAGAAAGATACTAAAACTATCTAATACTAGTAACAATTATAAGAGTATAATACAACTATAAATAGTTCTAAACACTATATATAGCTATTACATAGCAAAACCTGTTATAATTGTATAGTGGCGTATATATAGGCTAAGGGACGTATCTTCTAGTAACTTATAGGTAGTAGCGTAGCGTATATAGTAGCGTTAGGAAAAAATTTACCAGCATTTTTATAGCATTTAGTAGCATATTGCGGCTAAATACGCATTTTATAATATATAGCGTATAATATTAACTAAGGTGTGGCTAAATAAAAAATTATTAAAATTATACTTTTATACATGCTTACTAATATTAAGAAAGTATATATAAAATATAAAATATATTAATTTTATTATTAATATTAAATTTATAAAAATTATACTTTTATATATGCTTACTAATATTAAG
>Ga0307507_10002073_pt1 | contig 43441 bp, 14 predicted proteins | sample 7_EM_MG_FD_207223 | JGI IMG/M metagenome (GOLD analysis project Ga0307507, IMG submission 207223) | Populus trichocarpa ectomycorrhiza microbial communities from riparian zone in the Pacific Northwest, United States - 7_EM | ecosystem: Host-associated > Plants > Roots > Unclassified | place... | reverse complement strand
AAAGGACTTTATAGTATTAATGCTTAGCCTAGATATTAGCGGCGCCTATAACAATATACCCTATAAGCGTCTCCTATATATCCTTAGGGCAAAGGGCTTTCCAAAATAGATTATTCAGTTTATTTAAGGATTTATAGGCCAGAAAGAAATATTACTAGTCTTTAGCAGATACCAGAGCCCCCCTATTACAGTTATAACAGGAATACTATAAGGATCACCTCTATCGCCTATACTCTTCCTCTTCTTTGTAAGTAACCTGCTTAACACCTTTAAGGAAGGGGCGACCTAGGGGATAGGCTTTATTAATAACACAAACCTAATTATATATAGGCCAACAGCCGCAGAGAACTGTAGGATACTAGAGAAAGCCTATAACACCTATATAGAATAGGCAAGACGATATAGAGTCTAATTCTTACCAGAGAAATACCAGCTAATCTATTTTATAAGAAAATGTAACCAATCTATAGATCTTTAGTATATAATCTATATCTAAGGCTTTAGGGGTCAACCGGTTTAAGGCCTAAGGGTATTAGGAGTATGGGTAGACAGCAAGCTCCAGTAGAGCGCATATACAGCGTAAGCGGCCTATAAGGGCCAAGCACAGTATATCGCCATGTCCAGGATTATTAATTCTATATAGGGTCTATGCTTCTAGAGGTCACGCCTATTATATATAGTAGTTATCTGGCTAACCATGACGTATAGATCTAGCATTTGGGCCACTAGAGAAACCAAGAAAGGCCCCCCTAAATCACTCCTTAAACCACTCCAAAAGGTCTAAATAGCCTGCCTTAGGAGTATAATAGGTAGGTATAAGCGAACGGCCACAGCACTACTTAAGAAGGAAGCCAATATTCCCCCCCTATAACTATATATTAAAGCCAATGCAATACAAAGGGTGCAAAAGGAATGTAATTTTAACGTTATAAAGTATATTAAGATACGCCTAAACAAACTATGGAGGGACCCTAGGGTGCCCTATAGGAGAAGAAACTAACAACCCCAAAGTAGGGAAAATATATTAGGAAAACAGGTGGAGAAAGTAGAAGAAAAATAGTACGGCGCTAGGGCCCAGGCCTATATAGAGGAGGAAGGGAGACGCGTAAGAGGCCAGCAAAGACAATAGCAAGGGAGAGAAAGGAGCCAAAGTAGAGCACGAAAAAGTACTGGAAAACCATCTACCGCAACACAATACTGGTTAGACCGACGCTGGAGAGACAAATAGGAGTTAAAGGTACAGAGGCAGGCTCAGGCAAGGGGAACCTAAGCTATAACATAGGTAATATTATAGAAGGTAAATACCTAAAGGCTCTAAGAGGGCCTAACAAAGGCAGAAAATACAATAGCAACACTCTTAAGGACAGAAATAATAGGACTAAAAGATTGGCTTTACTAGGTGGGTATCCCAGTAGGTAGCCCAAGGTGCAAATATAGCTGGCTAAAACAGATATTAAAACACGTAATACTATTATGCCCCTTACGCACCGGCTAAGAAGCAATGCTCTTAGCAGCTGGTATAGAAAACTATAATACACTGCTTTTAACATAGAAAGGCCTTAAGGCGGCTACCCAGTGGCTTATTAGCCAAAATGTGCTAGACTAGTTCCGGGTTGCAAAGGAAATAGCAATAAAAGGCAAAGGGGCGAGTAATAGGCGCCCCCTAATAACTCTACAGGAGTAGAGTACAGTGTGTAATACTAGCGCGTCCGTAGGTTTATTACAGCAGCAGTAGTTCCCAAGGAGGTTAAAAAGTAAGGTAGTAGAGCACCACTAGTGACTTATAGGCGACTCACAAGCGAGCCCTAAAAGGCGGGGAGACGGATTACAGGGTTTTCTTAAATAGAGTTTTCTCCCCACATGTATATAAGGAGTAGTCCGCGTGGGCCCAACAGGGATCCGAATCAGACGTTAAGCAATGAATAATAATTACCTTTAATATAGATAATTAAGCTACTAGCGAGCATAAATTAGGAGCAATATTTAAGGCTATTATAAGGAATAACCTCTATATATTATAAGAGTATTAGGAAGCACTTAATGCAATAGCAGAAGTATACAATTTATAACCAAACGTCAGTGAAATAGATACTAAGCTATAGTACCGCTAAACTGGATATATAAATTACAGTAACCTATTTAAGCTATAGCACTCCTTACTAGGCATAAAGCTTAGGAAAAGAGTAGTACTAGTTGGTAAGAGTATGTGCGAAGCCTATCTAGCTAGGAAGATGCAAGAAATACTAAGTAAGAAGATAACTAAACGTAAGAAGATACCTAGTTAAGGGCTATACTTTAATACTATGGAACGAATTAGTATATTAATTAGAGGTTATAACTACCACCTCCTAGCTCTAGACGACGCCATATACTATACTTAGGTTATTTCTCTTAAAACCCTTTAAACTAAAGAGGTACTACTATATATTAAAGAAATTATTATAAGGGCAGAGATATTTACTAGTAATAAAGCTGTCTAGATTTAAGCAGACAATAAAAAGAGGGAGTTTGGCCGCTGATTTTAAGACAAATTAATATCTTAAGGTATTAATTTTAAACCTTATCCGCTATATAAGCACTTATATAATGGCGTAATTAAGCGCGTAATCTATATAGTTGACTATAAGATAAGATTACTTCTATTTTAAGGAAATATATTAATTAAACTTTGGTGCTACGCAGTTAAACATACTATCTAGATTAAGAATTAAGTACTAACCTTAGCACTTCTATTTAACAATAGGTATAGTGGTGCTATTACGCCCTATAAGGTATATACCTAATAAGTCCCTAATCTTAAGAACCTAGTTATCTTTAGGTGCTATACTAACCCGATTAATACGCTTAAGAAATACCCTAGGAAGTATAATTTAAGAATGAAACCTAACTATATCTTTATGGGATTAAAAGGGAGTAGTTAATTTAAAATGATAAACCTATATATATAAGCAATTAAGCTCTTTAGAGATGCTAAAGTAAATAAGTATAGGTTCCCTTATAGAGCACCTTAGGTATAAGCTATAAGTCAAGCTATAAGATATGCTATAAGTGGGACGCTTAAGGGTGGGACGCCTATATAAAGCATAAAGATATATAGTAATTAAGTGGGATGCTTAAATTATACTATAAGCCAAGTTGCGAGCCGACCTGTACCTCCCTCTACTACCTTAAACGCGCCAATAGAGACTCTGGTTATAAGAACTATAAGTAGGCTAGATAGTAACCAAATAGGCCGCTTAAACTAAGTAGGAATCCCAAGTTAAGACTAAGTAGGCTACTTAAATTAAGTGGGAAGCCTAGGTTAAGATTAAGTAGGATACTTAAATTTATAAGGTGATGCTAAGGGTAGGACGCCTATATAAAGCATATTAATATATATTCCTTATACGCAGAAAATAAGGTCTGGAAGGTTACTAAATATAAGGGTTTTTAATAATATAGTGGTTTAGTTAGTAATAGCTATAAAAGCTGTCTATTTGGAACCTAAGAACACTACCTCCTTAGAAGCACCTATAGCACCGTTTAACGCTATTGAGCTAGATTAGGTCTTAAGGGAGAATGCTCCTAGCTAGATAAAAGCTATCTTTAAAGGATTTCTTTCTCTAAAGAGAATACATACCTATACCATTATAAGGGGGAGAGTACTAAAAGAAAGGTTGTTACTCCTAAGTAAGCTAGTTTTAAAGCACAAGTTTAACGCTAAGGGAGAAGTAGTTTATAAGAAGGTAAGACTATACATTTAGGAAGATAAGCAAACCCCTAACATTAACTATTTTAAGATATTTGCGTTTATTATATAATATAATACCTTTAGGTTCCTAATAGCAAAGGTAGCAGTAGAAGACCTTAAACTTAACCATATTAATATTAAAACTGTATTCTTAAACCCGCCGTTATAAGAATATATTTATATATAGATTCCTAACCTATTAAGAGACTTTAAGCCTAACCTTAAGGAGATAAAAGACGCCTACTTAAAGCTAAATAAGTTACTTTACGGCCTAAAGTAGGCACTAAGAGAATGGTTTTAGATGGTTAAGAAGTTCTTTAAAAGTATAGGTTTAAAATTAGCTAAAGCTAACCCTAATCTCTTTATAGGAAATAAAGTATATATCTTATTATTTATTAATAATATGCTAATTATAGGAAAGTGTAGATACCTTAATATTATAAAGATAAGAATCTTAATAGAATAGAGATATAAAGACCTAGGTCCTATAGAGGTATTTATAGGCTTCTAAATCTATTAAGACTATATTAGACAATATACACTAAGAAGCTGTTGGTAGGGGGGGTACTTGGGGCAGTCTCTTTGAGCTTGGCGACGTGTCACGTAACAGCGCGCGGGCCACCTTATAGATATCTTCTCAGGGCCTTTGAGCCCCTGAGATTCTTCCTTATAGAGTATAATATATGTTATTTCCATCAGCCTGCTCAGCGTCTGACAGGTTATAAGCCCTCTTGCAGCTTTAATTAAAGCTCTATTAGCTGCAATCTTATTTTTCTAATTGACTGGTCGACACAAAGCCACATACCCTTAAATTTAGACACAGGTACAGTGCGATAGAAATTCACAATAAACCAATATAGATTGATGCCACGCATGATATAGTCAAACTAATTAATTACACATTATGGCGGACACGGTATAAAAAAAGAAGGAATACCACAGCTCCCTTAGGGCTATTCCTTTATTAAAAGGGGAGAGCAATTATAAGGAATGGTATTGTCGAATTATATAACGACTTGAGCTTTATAACCTCCTACTAATAATATAAGGTACGGCTGTAGAGCTACCTTCGCAGATAAATAAGTATAGAGATTAGCGTTATAAACAGATAACGGGACTTGAGGTTATTAAGGGCGCAGTGTCAGAATCAGTTCGCAATTGACTTGCTGCATTAGGTAAGCCGCGCGACTCCATTAAGGATTTGCTTAATTTAATTTAATTACTATACACCGCATAAGGTCTCGTTTATAACTACTAAATATGGAACCATTGGCTTAACCTTAATCGCAAAGACTATACCTTGCTTAAAGCCTATATAGAAGCTTTTATCTCGGGCATAAGGAAATTAAATATAGTGTTAATGCCGATATTAAGGAAACAGGCGCACGCCTGATTGCTTTACGCTATGGAGGAGGAGTTTCCTATTTAGACAGCCAATTGTTGAGAGGCAGCTAGAAGAGTCACAAGGGAGGACGACCTTGTTACAGTAGAGGAGCTAGTAAGTGACCTTATAGACGAGAGTTGTACTTAACCAGCTACCTCCGTACTGTCCTTAGTTAGCAAGAAGCCACCTAAAGAAGATTAACCAGGACCTAATATAGAAGGATTAACATTATTAAGGAAGCCTAAGTTCTGCGTCTATTGTAAGAATAAATATCCTAGTGGTAAAGAGAAGTGCTTCTATCTTTAACCGAACCTTTAACCCCTGACGTGGAAGCCTTTTAATAAGGACATACTATGCATAGATCTGCCCTAGGAATTGGAGGCAACTACACTAAACTTAAATTAAGTCGGGACGATGGGCAGAGGCTCAGTAGGAGGCCTGTTTATTAGCAGCATAGCTATAGTTAATAACTCGGACAACAGCAATCAGGACGACTGGTTCCTTAACTCCTATTCCAACATTATAATAAGCAATAACTAAAGCGAGTTTATTAACTACAAGACCCTAGTAACACCTACCGCGATAGGAACGTCTAGAGGGACCATCTATTATACAATCGGTAAAGGAACGGTGCATATACCCTTACCAATGGATAATAGTAGCACCTGCATGGTGGCTACTAAGGCCTTCTACGCATCCAAATTACCTTATAAGCTCCTCTTGGAGTCAGCTCTTAAGAAGCACAAGTAGCTCTATATCGGACCTAACAAAGAAACAGGTGGCCGTACGATTTGGAGGTACTTAGATGACTTCGTAGTAGGCAGAGCGACTTGTACGAACGGCCTATATGTGGTTCGATTGGCTCCAAAGCCTTAACATATTGCGTACGCCTCCGTACAGCAACTTAATATCAATATACTGCATTAGCGACTTGGCTATGTGGGCAAGGATATACTACGGAAGGTGGCTAAGATGGGCGACTTTAACCTTATAGGCACCTTGACTTAATGCAAAGCCTGTTACCTAGCGTTGGCAAAGCGCCAGGTCTCTTGAACTACACCTACACCACCTTAGCGTCCGTTTGAACGCGTGCATGCTGATACCTTCTACGTCACCCCAAAGGGAGTTGGGGGCAATAAATATATGGCAATCTTTGTGGAAGCGTACGCCAGATATATATATGCCTATTTTGGAACTAAGAAGACAATCACTGCAGAGGGGCTTTGAGAGCTTAATATTCTAGTATATAACCAAACTTAACAATATATTGGATCACTCGTAATTAATAGCGGCAGAGAGTTCGGCATTAAGGAGCTTACCAACTACGCCAAATTAGTGGGTATGAACATACTGCGTACAGCTCCCTACACCTCTAAGCAGAATAGAACGCCCGAACGCATTGGTGGCATCATATTGGGCATAGCTAGATTAATAATAATTAAGGCTAATTTACCAGAACATCTATGGGACAAAGCTTATAAGATAGTGATTTAAATTTGGAACAGAATACCTCACAGAAATGAGACCAAATCACCGTTTTAAATTAACGCTAAGTACTACAACCAGCCGTTTGAAATGCGCATACCAAATATATTATATCTATAACGTTATGGTATAACTGCCTACGTATATATTAAAGGACCAGAGCATGTATAGTTAAGGAAGCTGGCGCCGCGCGCTAAGAAGGGACGCCTGGTTGGTTATGAAGGCAATAACAGTTACATCTATCGCGTCTGGATACCAACTAGGAATAAGATTGTACAATTGCGCAACGTGACATTTAATAAGGCTCCAGATCTACCAATTGCTATACTAGAAGATAAGCTCACTGTATAGGAGCCAGAGCTGGAACTACTACCGGAACCATAAGGTGCAACCACTACTATAGTTACTACAGTCACCTACCCTTCTGCAAAAGCACTGGAAGAAAAGGATCACCGTATAGAAGAACCAGAAGGACTCCGTACTCCTAATTTAGTACTAAGAGAACTAGGTCCAAGAGGGGCGATACTATAGCCGTCTCCATTACCAGAGCCAGGTCCGTCAACACAGTCGAATTGGTTATTAAGTTGGAGCTTCTTGACGGAGTTAGGGGACTCCCCAGCGTTAACGCTGGCCTCTAAGAAGGCGATTGATCTGCATAGAGACATACAACGATACGCCACTACATTTTAAATGACCAATGCATCTACTACGAAGGACGCAGCAAAGGCGCTGCGAGCCTTTAAGAAGGTAGCCTAGAAATTAACTGCTAACTCCCTTCTAGCAGGTAGGGAGACTATAATACCATTAATTGCTAAAAGTAATAATAAGGACTATAACAATTAAGATAATATTAATTTAGATAACAATGGGGTCTACCGAATTAACTAACAGCTTAAGGGGGGTACAGAGATAGAAGCTGCTAAACCAGAGGAGCTTCCTATTGGAGTGACTACTTGTGGCCAAAAGAAGGTCTCTTACATGGCGATCGCATTCTCGTCCTACGTATAGATGCAGCCAGCTCCTCTAAAACCTCACCCAGAAGCTCCGCATAAGATTAAGATACCGCGAACGTTAAAGGAGGCTCTACAGTTACTAAAAGCTCCTCACTGGAGTTAGGCACTAACGGTTAAAATGACTTAACACCAGAAAGCTAAGACATATCAATTAGTTAAGAGACTAAAGGGCGCACAAGTACTGCCATTAAAGTTTGTATTCAACCTCAAATACAACGCATTTGGAGAGGTAATCATGTAACAGTTCACCAGCACTACGCTGAGACACGAGACCGTCGCCTAAGAGGCTCCGAGACACAATCGACGCCACCCTCGTATGTCTCGGATACGGTTAAATATTAAGTCATAGACTATGGAGTTCCGGGTCTACTTTCATGTATTTAGTTCACTTGATTTCTATAGATTTAGAATTAAGTTGCTCATTTAATACCCACACTTGCACTGTTATAGTTATAAGTCTGGATTGTACTACCTGCTAAACTAATTAATCTACTACCTTATTTACGAAGTCACTACTTCTACTACCTTTGCAAGTGTCTTGAGCTTCTTCACCTACTAAATGAACGGACGGTCGCACCTAATCGACGAATGTACCCAACAGATAAACGAACTGACGAATTAAATTAAAAGCTCGAAACGTTAAAATAAGATTTCGCCAAGACGCTAACCTAGGACCCTGCTTAACCTATTAAATTCTAAAAATAATAACTAATACAGACGGACCTTATTTAAAATTTAACCTTATCCTTGAAAAGCTATCTGATTAGATACAATGGTTCTTTATTATTTAAGATACTACTAAAACAAACAATGTATGGCAGTACATCGACCTATTAAAGAAGAAAGATAAGCTTCTAAAGCTGGAACCTCCAAATTGGCCTATACTAAGAGATGTGCTTCCTACTGCTATATTAATAGCCAAGCTAGATCCAAACCAACTCATTGCCTATAATCAACTATACGCGGAATATAAGGACGACCTCCGCGTGCACCAGAAGTAAGAGCAAGCCATAAACGATATTAGTAATTATATCGTCCGTATAATATTAGTAGCCTACCTCCCTCTTATTAAAGACCTTGGAATAGTATACAAACGCCTTTAAGAGTTGAAGACTGTACTCGCCCCTACCACCTTAGGTTAAAAGTGTGACGTTTTAAATCAATACACGGCTCTTAAAGCCTACAATAAAAAGCAGAGCATCGAAAAATGGTTAAATAACTAGAGGAGCGTCTATAAGCTGGCAGAGGAATTGGAGCTTCTAGACGTATAGGGATTTAGGCCCTACTATGACTTTATATAAGCAATCAAACCCATCTCTTCTAGCTTCGTAGGAGCACTAGAAGTAAATCTTATTTAAAAAGAACGGAAGGACAAAGAGGCCCCATCTATCATTAACCTTATTGAGGAATTCAAGGAGCACTATTACATGCAGCAAGCATTGTCTACCTCAACTGCCAATAACTCTGCATTTGTAACCCTTTAAAATAATTCTAATTTAGACTCTAACGGCAATTCTAATTCTAACAGCAATTTAAATTTGAGATGGAACAAGGAATGCATATGTGGCATTATACATTGGTTTAATAACTGCTATTACATTACTAAGCACAAGCGCCCTTAAGAATAGAGACCAAGGGCAGACGTCCAGAAGAAAGTAGATAAAGCTATCTTATCTACACCTTAGATTAAACGCATCGTCAATTAAATTTAAAAAAGAGAACAGGAAGTAAAGGAGAATAATTAGAATATAGAATCTATAATTAATTTTAATTCTAAAACCCCACCTTCTACCAAACCAACTAGCTATGCTGCCGTGTTTAGTACTGGTTAAATTCCTTTCAAACTCCAGAACACCTAGATACTTAACCCTAGTGTAGATACCCACGTCTATAATAATAAAGAAGACTTTACCTTCTTATACCTAGCAGTAGAAGACAACTACCTAATTACTGGTGGAAATTTTGTGAAAATTCAAGCCTACGGAATAGTAACTATTACTATTAATACACCTACTGGGAAGTTAAAAATGAAGCTATCCCATATAGCACTTGCACCTACCTTTTTTATAAATATTGTAGCACTCTTAAGAGCTACTAATAACGACATCCATTTTGACTTAGGATGAAATGTGCTATACTATCTAGTAACTAGCGAAACAGTCTGCTATGCAAAATAACTAGGGGGTCACTGGGCACTGATGTATAGAGAGCCTAAAAATACTTTAGACTTAATAACTTAATTAACCTTCTTAACAGGAAGATTTTAACTAAGCCAAATGGCCCGTAAACCAATCGGAGCCACAGCTATAAGATGGCATAAGATACTCGGCCATGCAGGACCTAATACTATTGCATAGCTTTCTAAGCACGTCATTGGCGCAGAGCTGACCGAATTTAAAACCAACGAACGAGCACCGCTTAAAATTGAATGTAAAGTTTGCTTATTAGCAAAGCACACACAGCAGATCTCTTAAAGATGAGAACACAAATTTCCAGCCACTTAACTATTTAAATGGCTAGCATTTAATATTATCTATCTTGGAGTACCAGGGTACAATAGCAATAGATATGCCATATACTTCTATTGCACGTATTCTAAATTTAACTTTATATTCACCTCTAAGAATAAGGATAAAGCTACTATCCTACCTACTATTTGCAAGACTTACCGCTTAATTAAGACATGATTCTACTAAGACATTGTCTTCTTCTGGAGTAATGACGAATAAGTATTTGGACAAACGGAAGACACCCTAGATACGTGGTGTGTAGATAAAGGCATTACCTTTAAATGCTAAGCACCGTATACTAAGGAACAAAATGGCGGAGCTAAAAGATCTAGAAGAACCCTTATAGAATGATTAAGGTCTATATAGCTAGAAGCATTCTTACCCCTATCTCTAGGACCAGAAGCTTTCCTTGCTGCTGGCTATACACTTAATTAAACACCAAATGAGCAGCTAGGGTGGAAAACTCCGTATAAGGTTGCCTACGGTAAGCTGCCATTACTTACCCATATATATGAATACGGTTGCAAGACCTATATGCTAAACAAACAAGTTAGAAAGGGAGACAAGCTAGCTCCTTATGCATCAATAGGACACCTAGTTGGCTATAATTCAATAAATATCTATTAAATCTAGATTCCAAGCCTTCACAAAGTCATTTAAACCAGAGACGTCACATTTAATAAGACCTCGTTCTATGACCCTAAGGGTTAAAACATTGATTACCTACTTAGGGAAGCATTAAAAGACACCATCTAGGCAATTAGTCTACCAGAACCTCTCTATAAGGATAAATCTAAGGATGAATCTATCCTGTATAGACCTACCTTAAATGCAGATCAAATGACTACATTAAACGACTCAGCAGAGCTTCCTACAAAGGACATTGAACAGCTACCGACACCTAGCAGAACGGTATCCCCAGATCTGCCAGAAACAAACACCACACCAGGAGGACTTCAAGACGATATCTTGGATACAATTGAAACAGGTTCTACCCAGCCAAGCAGTTCACCAGAACCGTTGAATACAGCTCCACGAGCTAACGAGGTCTTGGCCGATCCTTCTACCGACCTCGTCCTACCAGAAGGTTCCAAACGAATTTAACGTTAAGCGTACGCAGCAGCACTAGCCAATATACCTACCCTATTTGGTTACTACGCTGGCTTTGCCATAGAACTAGTAAAGGATATTAACCGAACTAGATCCTCCCTATATTAAGACAATCTTCTACCTGAACCAAGGAACCTTAAAGAGCTAAGAAAGCACCCTTTGACTACCGGCTTTTAAAAGGCTATAGAAAAAGAATACAACGACCTAAAACGCCGAGGGACATTTAAGACTGTCCTAAAGGAAGAAGCAACCAACGACCAGATCCTTCCGCTAAAATGGGTCTTCAAATATAAGTTCGACAGCGACGGCTACCTATAAAAGCTAAAAGCTCGACTATGCGTCCGCGGAGACCTGCAGATTACTAAGGAAGAGACCTATGCAGCAACCCTAGCTGCTCGAATATTCCGTGCCCTTATAGCTATAGCAGCTGCATTCGATTTGGAGATTTGACAGTATAACGCTGTAAACGCATTTACAAACGCAAGACTAGTTAAGCCAGTCTACTGCTATTACCCAGAAGGCTTCAATCAAAACGGACATATCCTAAAGCTACTCATGGCGCTATATGGGTTGAAGGTCTCACCACTACTTTAGTACAAAGAGCTTATAAATATACTGGCCAAATTCGGATTAAAGCCTGTCCTAGGTACGAACTGCCTTTACACTGATAGACGACTTATTGTCTTCTTCTACATAGACGATATTGCCGTTCTATTTACCAAAAAGGACCTTTAAAGATTAGAAGAATTTAAAGCTAAACTTCTACATTAATATAAGATCCGTGCACTAGGAGACCTATAATAGTTCCTAGAAATTCGAATTGAACGAAATCGTGCAAACAGAAAGCTCTAGCTCTGCCAAGATTTATATATTAAAAAGATAGCCAGTTGATTTAATATTTAACTAGGAAGATTTTCTAAGTTACTACTTCCCGCCAAAGAACTAATTCCGTCCGACCAGTAGACAAACCCTTAAAGAACACTAGCCTACTAGCAACGGGTTAGTTCCCTTGCGCACCTCACCATATTTAGAAGACCTAATATTGTAAAGACATATTCTAAGCTAGCCAAATTCCTTATTAATCCAAATTAAAAGCACCTTAATGCATTAAACCAAGCTATTGCCTATTGCCTTAGAACAAAATCTACAGCTATTAAATACTCTGGCGAAGTATTTGGAGCACACGTCTACTTTAGAAACCCCAAAGGAGAAGACGTCACCTTTTATAGAGTATCCAACGCAGCATTTGCGGACCATAAAGAGACTAGACGGAGCTCTCAAGGATACCTTTTTATGCTATTTAGAGGACTGATTGATTGGAAGGCAACCCTATAAAGATTAGTAACTCGCTTAACTACCAAAGCGGAGCTTCTTTCCCTGTCTACGGCTGCTGTTAAAATTATCTAGTGGCAGCGTTTCTTTAAGGCAATCGGTCTTAATTTAGAACGCGATTTTACCCTACTATGCGACAATATGTAGACTATACAACTCCTAAGACAGGATACACCAAAGCTTGACACCAAGCTACGACATATCAACGTCCATTAGCACTGGCTTAGACAGGAAGTCTAAGATAAAAAGATTAACGTACAATAGGTCCCTACAGACAAGATACCTGCCAATGGTCTTACCAAGATCCTACCCCATTAAAGGCACGAGGTATGGATAAAGCAATTAAATCTGGTGGACATTCGACATTAGATTACTGCTACAACTAACAAAGACTCTTAAGTATCACCCTATACTACTCCTAAAGTTATATCTAAATTTCCTATTTTGGTATAGCTTCTATCTTTGTTTTATTTTCTACAGCTTTAACTACACCGTAAAATCTAGGGGGGTGTGTAACAGTTCACCAGCACTACGCTAAGACACAAGACCGTCGCCTAAGAGGCTCCGAGACACAATTGACGCCACCCTTGTATGTCTTGGATACGGTTAAATATTAAGTTATAGACTATGGAGTTCCGGGTCTACTTTCATATATTTAGTTCACTTGATTTCCATAGATTTAGAATTAAGTTGCTTATTTAATACCCACACTTACACTGTTACAAATCAGGTACAAGGCACGGTGGGTTATATGCGGTAACCACCAAGTGGCGAATATCAACTATGACCACATATATGCTGCGGTAGTGACCTTAACTACATATAGGATTCTACTGGCGTTAATTGCAGTGCATAACCTTAAGGCTTACCAGATTAATATTATCACAGCCTTCCTAAACAGTTTTATAAGGAAGCACTTTATATACGTGCGACAGCTAAAAGGATTTGAAGACGATAACCACATATTAGTTTGTCTATTACTAAAGGCGATATATGGCCTTAAACAGGCACCTCTGCTGTAGTATAACACCTTAACGGAGTATCTAAAGACGATAGGATTTAAGCCAATTAGGCTTGTTATTCAATCACCCAAGTTTCAATATTGAATTGAATTGAATGCCAAGACTTAATTAATATAGAGGTTCTGGTTAAATTGAATTGATTAATAAATATTAAAACTTTTAATATTATATAGAAATATGCTAAACATAATATATAATAATGCTCTAAACTTTATTTTTCTTAGACCCCCTTACTAAAAAAGGTTTACCCGAGCATTACCCGTTGTTTATACTGTCACATTATTACCAGAATCTTGTTAGGTAAGAAGAGTTTTATAACTAGATTTGCCCACTAACAATATTAATTCTATTACTACTATAGCTTCTAACGCGTTAGATAATGGCTAAACAAATACCTTAATACTCTCTATAGCTTGTTCTGATCCTACTATCCCTACTAACCTCCAGCGTGCCTCTAATTACAGCTTAAATGGCAACACTAACGCATCTACCACTGATTCTCAGCTAGAAGACTATATAGAAGTTAATTGGAAGCGCATTCTCGGCTACCATATTCCTTATTTAACGGCAGGCAGACGTCGTAGGCCTACATAGCAGTATAGATACAATATTAAGCACGGTAAAACAGGTAGGCGGTATTAGCTCTATAAAATTTGCCATAAGAAGAAGGCCTATACACGACATATATATCTGGATTCGGGTACTACCAATTATTCTAAGCACATGCTAGAAGAACATAATATTGGCAACAGTCCTAAAAAGAAAGTAAAGCTAGGACGATTAGTCTTTAAACAGCTACATCTTAAAGCTGATAAGCTAGAGGATTAAGCCCAAATAAACACCATTATCCAGAGCCTTACTCCAGATCGTTTTACTCAGCTTTTAATGCGATGGATTGTACGCGATAATATTCCATTTTATAAGCTTAAAAGCAGTATATTTTATAATCTTATGGGGTATGCTAATTAAGCTATATTAACCGCAGGCCTTTTACCTACTTGTCAGGTAATAAGAGAGCTAATAATTACTAAGTTCAACCGATATAAGGAGGTGGTTACTGCTCTACTGCAGGGAGCTCTGGGCAAGATTTATCTATTATTTAACCTTTGGACGTCTCGCAATCATCTATTACTACTTAGTAAGCTTAGCTTTCAGGCCTCTATTATATCAATTACTGACTACTATATAGGAATTGTCGTTTATTTTATAGATGAAAAAAACCAGTACCGTTCCTTCCTTCTAGCCCTCCCTCCTTAAGAAGAGCGACATTTAGGCGTTAATATAGCAGCCAATATCAAGACAATTCTCACTAAGTTCAGAATTAGTAAACGGTAGGTGGGCTACTTTATAGCAGATAACGCAAATAATAATAACACCTGCATTAAAGAACTCTCTATAGAGTTTGGATTTAACCCACTATATTATCACCTTCGTTATATGGGCTATATTATTAATCTAGTCGCTTACATGCTACTTTTTGGCGTAGATTTAAGCGCTCTAGATAAGGAAGAAGAGGATAAGGATAAGGTCCTCCGGCAGATATTGGCTTAGAGGAAGATTGGACCTATTGGCAAGCTTTGTAATATTATTTTTTAAATATTTGACTCTGAGCAATGCATTAAAAAGCTCCTTAAGCTTCAAGATCTAGAGCTTAAGGATGACGTATCGTAAACTGCCACTAAGCTTCTTCTAATTAAGCCAGTAGAGACTTGCTGGAACTCTATAGAATTAGTAATTAAACGAGCTATTAAGCTTTAAAACCCTATTAATCGCCTTACTGGTGACGAAGTCCTTAAATGGATAATATACTGGGCTAAAGTTACTAAGAATGGTATAAAGGATCCGCCTATAAGAGTTCGCAAAGAGCCTAATATTGTTAAGAACTACCTAATGGAGGACAATTAGGCTATATTGACTAAATATTAGGCTATTTTAAAGCCTCTTTGGATTGCTATAAAGCGACTAGAAGGACGCTTAAAGGAAGGTATATATAAATTAACGTTATTGATTTTATTACGAGCTAATTAATATAGGCAAATTCGGATCCTTATAGGAGGTCCTTCCTATTTTTAAGTATCTACTTAATTAATTTAAGCGCTTTAAAATAGAGTACGAACACTACCCGGAGCCTCACTTCCGCCATAATATTAATGCAGCTTGGCTAAAGCTAACTAAATACTATAAACTTACTAATTATTTGCCTGCCTATATTGCCGCCACGGTTCTTAATCCATTAATTAAATGGACGTTTGCTAATAAATACTGGACGGGTAAAGGATAAGCTGGTTAGAAGGAAGTAGCTAAGCAAGCTGTTCGCGATCTATGGCTTAAATACAAATTCCTTCTAATTGAATCAGTTACTGACGGCGAGGTTTTTAAACAGCGGCGCGTCTTCTCATTAGAAATCGACGACTATTTTACCAGCGGCTTCACTCAGCCTACATCTACAGAAGATCGCGACGAGTACAACGATTGGCTAGCACAAGCAGGTCACCCTAAAGACGTTTAATATACAGATCCGATTGCCTATTGGCGAGCTAGAGTGAACGGGACTTAATATCTATAACTTGTTTGCATGGCTCTTAATTTAATGACTATTCCACCAATATCGTTAGACCCTAAACGAATTTTCAGCCTTATAGGCTTGCTCCTTACTCCCAATCGCGTACGACTATAATCTGATATAATTGGAGCTTTAATGGCGGTAGGATTGTGGGACAAGGAAGGCGTAATTAAGATAGTAGATGGGCAGTTAAGGTGGCTGTGGAAGGAAGGAACAGAAAATACACAATAGGATAGTAACTCAACACCATGCCAAGACTCGCGATAGACCTATATTGACGGCAGGAGTGACAGGAACGACAGCAGAAAGTGATTCAGGTGTCGCTAGGTAGGTCCTCCTGCATCACACCATGCCAAGACTCGTGATAATTGCTAACTACTATATAGTTGCAATTAGTTGCAATCGTTTTAATATTAAATCAATTAATTTAATTAACTGAACCTTCTGCTTATAAAGCTTTCAATTCAATTAATTTAAGGCCTCAATTGAATTGAATTAATTGAGTAACAAGCCTGAAGCCAATTAATAAAGATCCTTGCGTATTTTAATATCATAAACACCAGGACGCCTATCTCTGCTTATACATAGATAATATCATAATTGCGGCGGCAATGATACTGGTGATTGAGGCCCTTAAGGAGCTCCTGCGGAAATGATATGACATTAAGGACCTAGGAGAGCTTCAATTCTTCCTAGGGATTCATGTGGTACGCAACCAAGTTAATTAAAAGATCGCGATCGTGTAGGACGCCTATATAGCGAGGATCCTTAAGTCCTTTAAACTTACTAGAATCAACCCAAAAGCAACACCAATGGCTACTAGCCTTTAACTGAGAAAGCGTTATCTAGATAACCTTGCAGATAAGGTCTATAAGAAGTGGTACCTAGAAGCCATTGGATCCTTCACCTGGCTCTTATATCAGACAAGGCCAGACATAATAACGGCTACAGGAAAGCTATTGCGATATTTAGCTAACCCACCTAATCAGTGCTTTAATCTATATTCAATATTAATTAGAGTTATTGAATATTAAATATTGAACGTTCAATATTCAATGTCAATACAAAAGGTGTCAATATTCAATATATTGAATATTGAATATATTTTAAGAAGTAAGGTAAAAAAAGAGCTTAGATGCCTCGGTAGATGCCTTTTAAAGCCTCCTCACATGCTTACACCTTCCTAATTTGGTAGAGTGCCCCATACATTTTAGAAATTTGTAGTTATCCAATCAACTATTATAATTCTCGCACAACGCATTTTCAAAATTTGAAGCTCTCACCTACTTTAACACCCTTAACACTATGCCTCCCTTATCTACTAACATCACTAACAACAACTCTTCTATCCTTTCAGAGCTTAATTCTAATTAGTTTACCTATTCTAACGCCGGCAATAAGCAATCAAGTAGCTCTATTATAGATACTTCAACTCTTCTAAAACCTTATTGAAAGCGCAAGCTCACTGCAACTTCTACCTAGGGTCTTGCCCACGACCCTCTTCCTGGTAAGCCTAGTCGCGATGGCAAGAATAAGATCTAGTATTGTTCTATATGTAAATGGGACTCTACCTCTCTTATATCTGCCCGCGTACACTTGGCAAAGCAGCACGGTATTAAGATTTAAGTAGGAGAGATTAAGGCCAAGAAGCCTTGGCAGGAACGGCTTTTAAATATATTTAATAAGATAGAGAATCAGAAGCAGGCACGGCTTAAGAGGTATAAAGAAAAGATCCTCTAATCTACTATTAATTACAAAGCTATTAATAAAGCTCTTACCCAATTAATTACCCTTTGAAATCTACCATATAATGCAGCTACGTGGCCAGAGCTATAGGCGTTACTTATGACAGTTAATTATACAGTAGAAGACGTCTTAGTTACTGCTATAGGAACTATACCAAAGCTAATTAAGACTTCCTTTGTAGTATATCGCGAAATACTAAAATTAAAGCTTTATTACTCTCTCTTAAAAATCCACTTCTTAATTAATATGTGGACATTACCAAACTACTAAGCCTTTTAAGCGATCGTCGCCCACTTTGTTAATTTAGATATATATACATTATAGAAGGCTCTTCTAGCTTTACCGGAGCTTTCCTTATACGGTGGTGAGGACCAAGCCGCTGCCTTTATTTAAGTCGCTAAGGGCTATAATATTCTTAATAGAATTGGCTATATATATGGCGATAATTATGGCGCCAATAATAAAATGTGTTGCTTTATATCTATAAGCCTTTAAGAGAGAAAACTGCTATACTGGAATCCTGTTTATAACCAAATTTAATATAGCAGTTATATTATCAACCTTGCCCTTCAAGCCTTCCTCTACCTTAAAGATATAGACGCCATAGATAAGGCTATGCGACAGATAGATCTTGACAAGAATTTAGTAATTAATAAGAAGCTCGCGTAGAGGATAAAGGAAGCTAAAGCTGCTGGCTAAAGAGAGATTGGTATACTAGGCAAAGTTCACAACCTTATTATTTATATCCGCTCCTTAGAGTTTCACTGGAATAAGTTTAAAGCTCTATACGGAAGATCTATTTCTATAGATAATAACACATGTTAGAACTTGTGATTTACAGTCCTTAACGTTATTAAGCAGGAGAAAGTTTAATTGGTAATTAACGCCTATACAACTAACTGGTATAAAGAAGTAAAAGACAACTACCTTATACTAGAGGACTGGAAAATTATTAATAAAACACACTCCTTCCTACAGCCATTCTATAAGGTTACTTTAATAAATTAGGGTAACTTCTTATTAATCAACCAGACGCTATATATAATGGATTTACTTATTAAACACTATAAGCGTTTAAAGGTAAGTTTTTTTGATACCTTAAAGGCTTTGCTAAATCTAATATTATAGGAACAATTTTAACTAAACGCACGCCTCCTTTCTGCCGTTATTACAAGCTGGTACGCCTTTAATAAATATTACAAGCTTACCGACAAGACTCCTATATACGCCGCGTCAGTCCTCCTTTATCTATCGCGTCAGAAACTCTATATTACAAAGCACTAGAGGAAGGATTAGCACAAGCCTGCATTTAATGTAATAAGGAAGCTTTAGGAGGATGAGTATTCAAATCACCTAGTTGCCTTAGCATCTACTTCCTTAATTAATTAAGCCAATAAGCCTTCCAACACTAAGCTCTATATGCGCCTGCTTAACGTCACTAGTGGTATTAAAGAAGAATATGAAGACTTTATTAATGCGAAGCCTATATCAATCCAAGGAACAGCGCTTAATTGGTAGCTTAATCCAACGCGTCGCAGTAACTACCCACGACTCTCTTAGATGGCGATTAATATACTATCTATACCCTCTATATTAGTAGAGGCAGAGCAAGTCTTCTCAGGTGCTCGGCGAACAATATCATGGGACCGTATATCACTAGGAAGTACAAATATTAAGCGCACAGAGTGTTTAAAGAGCTGGCTACGTAGTAACATTACAGCAGGTGGTAAAATAGTGGCTGTACAGTTAATAGATAAGGTCTTGCTGGACGGCGGAGGATCGTCAAAGCAGTCAACAACTACAACACTAAGCCAAAGGTTGTAATATTTGCAAGTAGCTATAAAAGATCAATCATCCTTTAAAGCTCCAAGCCTAATTTAATTAATTTAGAGCCTAAATTTAACCTAAAATACGTGCCAAGACTCTGCATAAGACCTACCCAGGTTCAATATTCAATATAATATCAATACTGAAAGCGCGTTCAATATCAATATCAATACACCCTTATATTGATATTGAATATTGATTAAAGCACTGCACCTAATAAACACCAACCGTATATTAAGAGAGTATTTGGATACATTCAAGGCATAAAAGACTACGGAATAATATACGGCGGAAAGCAGTACACCCCAGAGAGAATTAACCTAGAGGTGTACGTAGATGCAGCTTATGGTAATGATCTAAATAACCGCAAATTGACTCAGGGCTAGTTTGTTAAACTAACCGGAGCTCTAATCAAGTGGGCTTTAAAGAAGCAATCAACAGTGGCAACATCCTCTATAGTAGTAGAGTACCTAGTGATTGAATTGGCAGCACAAGAAGCAATTAAGATTGCAAGCTTCCTAAGAGCTCTTGGCTACAACGGCACGGATCTAGCTCCAATTTAGATATATACGGACAGTGCAAACGTTCAAGCACTTACCAAGGGCGAGCGACCGGTGCTAAAGGAGCGCTATACGGATATCAAGCTCTGCAAGACTAAGGATGATATTAAGCAGGGTAGGATTGAACTATACTATATACCGGGCGTGGACCAGCTAGCGGACGGCTTAACGAAGGCTCTACCAAAGAATGCACATGAGGCGTTTAAGATAGGTGTTGGAGTCACCAAAGTCTCCTGGGTCACCTAGTCCTAATTAGGAAATTATACTATGATTGGCGGAACCTCGGAATTGGTGCCAATCGACCCAGTTCCAATTTTCAAAAGCTTATTAATACTATCTTTCAGCATAGCAGACAGGCGATCGAGTGTTGTCGATTTTTTATTTAAACCTCCCTTTCTTAATTGCATTTCTTACTCCTTATACTACTCCTACCTATTAACCACGACCTTATGGAGCATGGTATAGTCATCCCAGAGAGGTTTCCTATTTGCTAGAGCTCATAGAGCCTAGGGGGGTGTGTTGGTAGGGGGGGTACTTGGGGCAGTCTCTTTGAGCTCGGCGACGTGTCACGTGACAGCGCGCGGGCCACCTTGTAGATATCTTCTCAGGGCCTTCGAGCCCCTGAGATTCTTCCTCATAGAGTATAATATATGTCATTTCCATCAGCCTGCTCAGCGTCTGACAGAAGCTACTTAAACGGCTAAAAATAGATAACTATAATCTAGCTAAGCTACTAATACCAGCTAGCACTATTCTTAAACCTAATATTAAAAGTCCCCTTAAGTATAATAATGCGACAGTATACTAACAGATTATTAGCTTTATAATCTACCTCTTAAATTATATACGTCCTAATACTAGCTATGCTATTAGTTAGCTAGCTAGGTTTATGGCAGCACCAAAAGAATTATATTACCGCTTAAGTAAGCAGCTACTATAATATCTAAATGGCACTCTTAAAATAGGAATTACCTACTTAAATTAAGTAGTCTACCTTCCTTTATACAAGCTTATATTAACTAATTTACCTACTAGCTATAGTATCTTTACTAACGCTATAACGGAACCTTGTAGCAGGAACTACAGTGGGTCCTATTATTGGGCTAGGTATATAGGTAAGAACAAATCAATAACGTAATAATAACTGGTGGAGTAGTGGCCTAACAGACGAACTCTAATTGTATTCTAAGATTCACTATAAGGAGAGAACTATCTACGGTAGGGACTGAGGTCCTTTAAATATATAACCATACTTCTAAGAAATCCTCTCTTGTATATAAGGTACGTGTTATACGTATTATATATAGGCGTATACTACATACACTTTATACACTGTGTATAATATTATGTAACTCGCTTACTATTCCTTATTATATAGTTCCACTAGATCTATCCTAGACCGTGCCTATATTAACCAACTAGCTTCCTGCAACTTTTCCCTAAGTAGTTATAATATTATACTTAAAGCGTCCGTAATACTATCTCCCTCCTCTTTATCTTTGTCCTTAAAGATTCCTAATATCTCCAAGTCGTCCACTAGAGGTATAATGTCCGTTTAATTAGTCTGGTTAATATTCTTACTTATTATACCTAAAGCTTCTTCTTCTTTATAAGCGCAATATTGTGCTTATACTGTAGCTGCTATACTGTCGCTTAGTAAGATAATGTTGTCTTTATGTTCTTGTTGTGCGAAAGCGGGGTTAGTGTGTATTATAATAGCAAGTCCCTTATCTTAACAACCCTTATCTTACTTAGAGTGCACTAAAGCAAATATTTAATTATTCTGCGATATTTGCTTTGTTTTTAATGCTAAATATATACGTCCTATAACTCTTAACAGTCTTCTAGTTCCCTAAGTAACTTATTATAGGGTCTTATGTTTAATCTATTACTATAAAGCTTAAGTCTAAGTTAGCCGCCACATGCGCCAAACTCTACTGTTCTACTGAAGAGACCGCTTAGGCCCTTAAGGCTCAACGTTACTCCTTTAAGTCTTAGTAGGTTGCGTTCGCTCAGTTAACCCATCTTAAAAAGGTTTATAAGAAGGTTTGTTCTAAGGAGTAGAAACTAGTTTAGTAGGGTCTTAACAAGCTAGGTAATAAAAGGACTAGCTCTCCTCTTATAAGGGAAATAACTCTAAGTAGCTCAGTAATTGCTCCTCTTAGGTCCCCCTTAGGTGACTTATTTTTTAGCGATCCTTCTTTGTTAATATTACCTGACCTATTCTCTTTTAATACTTCCGTACCTTTTCTATAGCGTTCTCTAGGTTGCTTAGTGGTTCCTAGGTAGTCTCACTATAGCCTATCTACTTTACTTTATACTATATTTCGTCCTCTATGTCCTTGTAACTAATAATCTTTAAAACTTACTATTTGTCTTCTTCTTGTCCTCTATACGTGTCTGCCTTATAGACTAATAGCTTAACATTCCCGTGTGCTGGCTCTAGCATTGCAATATATTATATAGGGTAGATCTTTATTTTAGCTAGTAGGTTTAACTTATATATAACTAATAAAATCCTTTACTTAATTTTAAAAGGTCCTAGTCTAACGTAGTCTAACTTCTTGCTTAGTTGTTAACTCTTGAAATTTTTATATAGTAGCTATACTTTATCTCCCTTTTTAAGATCTGGTCCCTTAAATCTCTTAGCGTTATAGTACCTTTTTATTCGTTCTTATACTAGTTTAGCTGTTTCTACAAGGTCTATATAAAGATTTATTAACGTCTCTATTCTTTACTTAGCTGTGCTACTAGTCTTTTTTACTTAATATGGCGATAACGATGTTCTTGGCTCATATCCGTGATTTACTTTAAATGGTAATACCCCTATTCCTTCTTATAGTATTGCGTTGTATGTAAACTGTATAACTGGTAATAACAATACCTAATTGTTCTATGCGTGATTAATATAATGCCTTAGATACTGTTCTAGTGTCTAGTTTAGTCTTTCCGTTTATCCATCCGTCTGCGGATAATATGCTGTAGATATTACTGCGCAAACTCCCTATTCTGCCAGAAACACTTTCTAAAATGCTGCTATAAATCTTGGATCTCTATCTAATATAATCTTATCTAGTGCTCCGTGTCTTGTGAATATTTCTTTTATATAGATTCTAGCGACATCTTCTGCTGATATCTCTTTAGTGCATGCTATAAAGTATCCCCACTTTATTAGCTTATCTACTATTACTAAAATTGCGTTATAATCTTGTCCTATAATAGAATCTCTTAACTTTGGTAATTTAATAATAAAGTCCTATAATATAACTTCCTATGGTCTTCCTGGTATTTTAATAGGTTATAGCTCTCTATACGGCTTATGCCTCGTTGGTTTATTTCTTTAGCAATTTAGATATTTCTTTATAACTTATCTTACTAGTCCCTAGATTCCTTAAATAATATACTCTTCTTAAAGTCTTAATACTAAGCCTATAGCTCTATTGTGTCCTTGTATTATTCCCTTGTGGAATTCCTTAATAAATTCTTCTATAATAGACTTAGGTATATACGTTGCTTCTCTATTTTTATATTACTCTAAGTCTGGATCCTTTGCCTATGCTTCTTAGATCTTCTATGTCTAATTACTTTTTAGTACTTTATGGATCTGACTTTCTTTAGTTGCTATAATCTTTGGATAATTATACCTAATCAATCTATTTTAATTCTTTTGCAATAAAGCTCCTGATAGCTTTTTATTACTTTATAGTTTAGCCCTTCTGCTTAGAGCGTCTGCTCGTGCATTATCTGTACCCTTAGTATACTAAATTTCGAAATGGTATTCTATAAGCATTTCCGCCCATCTAACCTGTCTTTGGTTGAGTTCCTTTGTTATTAGGAATTCTATAAGGTTTTTATAGTCCGTTTTAACTATAAATGGTTTCTCTATGCCTTATAAAAATGCTCTCTATTCCTTAAGTGCTATAACTATACCTAACAACTCCTTGTTGTAGATGTCGTAGTTTAACTTTAGTGGTGTTATCTTTTAACTATAGTATGCCACTGGGTGCTATCTGTCTTGATATTTCTATATAAAGTATGCCCCTAGTATAAAGTCTAATATATCTGTTTCTATAACCGTCTCTAGACCTGGTTAATAGATCTTAAGAACTGGCTCCTAGGTAAATAACCCTTTAACTCTTTTAAATAGTTCTTATTGCTCCTTTCCCTATGCCTATGGTTCTTGTTTCTTTGTTAACTGTATAAGTGGCTTAATATCCTTTAACTATTGCGCTATAAACCTTTTATAATAATTACAAAACCCTAGGAACGATCTTAACTGCGTAACATTCTCTAGTTCCTACCAATTCACTATAGCCTTGATCTTTTTTGGATCTATACTAAGTTGGCCTAGTTTAATAATAAATCTAATAAAATTGGTCTTTCTGGTGAAGAACTCGCATTTTTTAATTGCTACTGGCATCTATTCTTCTTATAGTCTCTTTAAGACCTATTTAACGTATTTTCCATATTCTTCCTTACTCTTTAAGTAGATGATAATGTTGTTGAGGTATACCATAATAAATTCATCTAGGTGTTCTCTTAATATACTATTAATTCGCTTCTGGAACGTTGCTAGTGTATTTATAAGTCCGAATTGTATAACTAATAGCTTATATAGTCCTTCCTTTAACCTAAAGGCTGCCTTCTACTTGTCGCCTTCCTTGATCCTAATCTAATGGTATACCTACCTTAGATCTATCTTTGTAAAGATCTTTACATTACCTATCCTATCTTAAATTTCGCTAATTAAGGGTAAAGGATACCTATCCTTCCTAGTAATGCTGTTTAATTGTCTATAGTCTATACACATCCTAAGTTTTCCGTTTTTCTTTGGGATAAATAGTACTGGATATTTTGCTAATAACTATAATGGTCTAATATATCCCTTGCGTAAGTTCTCCTGGATAAACTCCTTAAGCGCTACTAACTCTGTTTTAGTAAGCTTATAGATTAGAAAGAACTTTAGACTTATTCCCTTTTCTAATTCTATTTTATGGTCCTATGCTGTATACTTTAATAGCTTTTCACTTTCTAGTAACTATAACTTTTACCATACTTGTGGTATCTCTTTGGTATATAACTTAAGCCTCGCTTAGTCTCTTTATATATCACTCTGACTTGGTACTATACTAACTTAGTTTGCTGTCGCACTTTGCGCTGTTAAATATCCTTAATATTAACCTAACCTATAACCTAATTGATCTTTGGATTATACTCCTATAATTAAGGCATTCCTAGTATCGCCTTATCCTGTCCTAATAGTAGGATATTAAAAGACATTCTAACTAGTCTTCCTTTAATAGTTAACTGTATAGGTCCTGTTTTAAGATTAATAACGCCTCCTTTATAGGCTATCTGATCTCCTAAAATCGTTATAAGTGGATATAGGTGTTCTTTTTGTCTATATAGTAACCCTATCCTTTCCACTGCCTTTAGTAATATGTGGTTCCTAGTTGCTCTACTATTTACTAACACTTTGAACTGCTGATCTTGCCACTTAACTTATAAATTTAGGTGTTGTTCTTAAATTTCTTTAAGGGTCTAAGGCTCTAATACTAATTCCCTCTGGTTTTATACGCCTCCCCTTTTCCTAACTGTTAGCTGCTAGATCTTACTTATACTTAGTCTAACCTTAGCTAATACTTAGTTTGTTTCTTTTCCTCTATATACTATAGATAAGTGTTCTCTGGGCACTTCTACTACTATTGTCCATCTAGGCATTCTTCCGTAAGGAATCTTTCTGGTTAAAGTATTAAGTCCCCTTAACCTTATACTTCTACTGGGTGCTATTTATGTATATACTTGGCGTTTCTAAACCTCTTTTCCTCTAGTGCCTAATATATCCTTACTAGGTACTTCTGGTTCTTGTCTTTAGGTGCTCTATATATGTTATATATATCCTCCATATAAGCTATCCACAATAGTGTATAATACGCTATATGTTTTAGGTTAACTCTTAGTTTATTTTTGTTTTTAAGTTTAAATCTATACCTGGTTAACCTAACTACTGGTATCTCTACTGCGGGTACTAAGACTTGTTGCTTACTTCTCTAGTCCCTAGATCCTTCTTCTAGGTTCCTTAACATTATAATTAATGCTCCTTTGATGTGACTTATACGTTTTTCTATAATGGGTTAGTCTTGGACAACTTTTTTATCTAGCTATATATAAAAGTCTTCCTATTTATTATTATGTTGTTGCCTATACCACTTTCCGTATAACTGGTTTAGTGTATATAGTTTATCTATTAGAAAGTACCTTGTTATTACTATATCGTAACATTCTTTGGTATGTCTTTCTTTAAACCTAGTTAGAATATTTAGATCCTCTTCTTGTTCTAGTTTATCTAACTATTTTACCCTAGGTGTCCCTGCACTTGGCCTATTAGTAACTCTTTATATAGGTGCTCTGTCCCTTATATAACCTGGTATAGCTAACCTCTTGTCTAGCTTTTGCTCTTGCTATATAATAATTCTTGTTCTAAACTTATCTATAGTTTCTTATTTTCTGCGTCTTGTAGCTGGATCTTTGTAGTTATCTTGCTTTTTAATCCTAGTATTAACTGTTTAATCTTTAGGCTGAACACTGCGTTTACCTAGGATTGCTAACGTTCTTATTCGTTCCCTAAACTTATAGTTTATAAACTTGCGTTCTATACTTATTTATTTGTTACTAAACTGAGTCACTATTCTTTCCTATTGGTTGTTGTCTGTTGTGGGTCCTTAGGTGTATCTTATCTTATTTTAAGAATCTTAAGCTTCTTATATCTCTTCTTAAGAATCTTAAGCCTGTGGCCTTTTACCTTTATTAAGTAATGAGCTAGCACTAGCAGTTGTCTACTTGCTTAGTTTCTTTTACCTTTATTAAGTAATGAGCTAGCACTAGCAGTTGTCTACTTGCTTAGTTTCTTTTACCTTTATTAAGTAATGAGCTAGCACTAGCAGTTATCTACTTACTTAGTTTCTTTTAAACGTTACTCCTATTATCTTATAAAGCGATGGAAATTGTATCTAATGGTGTTATAACATCCATTACTAAACCCTGTTCTGTAACGGTCTTAGTTTCTACTTCTATTTCGACTTCTTTAAGGTCTGCATGCTCCTAGTAAGCTGCCTTTATTGCCTTATTGTCGGTAAATGCTTCGCCTGTATTAAACTTATTGTCTTTAATGTCTAATCTATAAGCTAGTTTGTTAGTTCCTCTAAACTTAGATAACAATGGCTCCTATAGCTAATAGCTTGCGCCATACTTAGCGTCCTTATGAATTTGGTATGCGTTGTTGTAATAATACACAAAACTGTTAATTAAACACTCTTTTGTTCCTCGCAGTGCACTATTGTCCCTCTATACGTATATGCCGTCTGCTGGCCTAGTTCTCTTTACTATATAGTTGCTCTGACCACCTCTATAGTCTTTAGCAAAATAACCTTATTTTCCGCAATTTATGCAAGCCCTATCTTTAAACCATTTTTCTTGCTATGGAGTCTGCCTAAATATCTTCTACTGCTAAGATTTCTGGTTTGGCCTCTGCTCCTAGGTCCTTTAATTACTTAATTCTTAACCTTTAGGTTTTTATAGTTTCTTTTCCCACCTTTAGGTTTCTTTAGTACCGCTTAAGTCTATTAGCTCTGCGCCATTCTATAATTTTTAACTCTATGTCTGTTGTTGCGTACTCTGCGCCTTATACAACTATAGAACTCTATCTTGCCCTCTCTTAGCTTGTTCCCTTTAATAGATTCTATTATTAATCTTTATTAACTAATCTATTAACTCTTTTAGAGTATCCACATCTTCTATTAGAATAATTGCGTCCTAAACCTTAGCCTTAAGTCCCTGTTTGTACTGTGCTATAAGCGCCCTGTTATTCCACTTAACCTATATAGCTAGTGTTTAAAACTATATTGTATACTTAATTACTAAAGTGCGTTGTATTAAGTTCTAAAGCTTTTATTCCGCTGTGGTTATGGCCTCCGGGTCTCTAAATATCTATATTAATTATTCCGCGAACCTGTTCTAACTGGTAAATATATACCGCACGTCCTGGTTAGTAGTTGTTATGCTATTAGCCTATATTTCCGTAAGATATAGTTTAAACTACTTAAGTGCCCTCCCTGTTAGGAACAATCCTATATAGGCTACTTAATCTAATAATGTTACTAACTTTGCTCCTTCCTATACTACCTTAAAGTGCATCTGCGTAAGAAACCCTTTAAGCTTTAACTTCTCCCCTAAAAACCGTTTAATTAAAGGTAGTTTAATTTTCGCTGCTCTAATTCCATTAATGCGTTCTTTAAGTATCCTATTATTATTTTATAAGTGATTAACTATTTCCTGTAACTAACCTCGCGTAACTACTTGAGAATCCCTATTGTCTATACTGGTATTACCTAGCCCTAAGGTTGTGGCTGCCGTTAACGCCGTCGTAACTAGTACTTTAGGTGGTATATTATTCAATCTTGTTTAATACTATAACCTTAGTAGTAAATATATAACGGAACCTTATAGTAGGAACTACAGTAGGTCCTATTATTAGGCTAGGTATGTAGGTAAGAACAAATTAACAACATAATAATAACTAGTGGAGTAGTAGCCTAACAGACTAACTCCAATTATATTCTAAGATTTACTATAAGGAGAGAACTATCTACGGTAGGGATTAAGGTCCTTTAAATACACAACCATACTCCTAAGAAATCCTCTCTTGTATATAAGGTATGTGTTATATATGTTATACATAGGCGTACACTGCGTACACTTTATACACTGTGTATAACATTATGTGACTCGCTTACTATTCCTTGTTATATGGTTCCACCAGATCCATCCTAAACCGTGCCTATATTAACCAACTAGCTTCCTGCGACTCTTCCCCAAGTAGTCGTAATATTGTACTTAAAGCGTCCGTAATAAACGCCACGTAGGGAATAGAATACAATTAGATATTATTTTAAGGTATAGTAGTTATACACTATAGGGGAGCGGTAATCTGGATGGCTTAAAGGTAGAAGTTAACAGTATTAAGCTTAATAGAAGTAGAGATTATAGCGGCGTTAGAAGGAGTAAGGTTAGTAATATAGCTTAAAAAGCTAACAAAAAACCTAGGGGAGAGAGATAATAATAATAAGCCCTTTATCCCTATACTCTATTATAACAATAAGGGTATAATTAACCTTTTATATAATATAAAGCACTACTAGAAAGCTAAGTATATTAAGACTTAATACCTCTTTATACAAAACAATATGGTTTAGTAAGGTTAACTTAAAGTAGTATATATACTAGGCAAAGATCAGCCAGGAGATATGCTTATAAAGTAGCTACTAATTGACCAATTTACAAAGCACTATATAACGCTAGGAATTGGTAACTAACGGAGATAGAGCAAGTTATAGAGGTTTTTCGCCTACTAGGTTTTCCCTCTATATATAGGCCGAATGGCGCTTACAAGGTAATTTGGGAATAGCTTTATAATTGCCTATTTAGGACCAGATGAGGAGACCGTTGTCAGCATAGGGGAGTGTCAGAATTAGCTTACCTCAGTGAGCTCAGACGCGATTTTTTAGCTAGCATCGGAATAACCTATGTTATCTCATAAATCAGACGCTCCGCAAAAGATTTGTTCCGTGACACGGGATAACGCATAGACCCTCCTGCTAACTCCTAGACCAATTAGAACAGCGCACTAATTGCAGCCCCCTGCGCACCCCTGTCACCTAACAAAATCTTCTACGGAGCGTCTGAGAGCTTATGGGCGTCACTTTGGTGCGAAATGAATGTTTTAAAAATTAAAAATTGTCCTTTTTTATGAACTACGTCCTAACCACAATAGTTATAATATATTTTATTGATGTAATAGATTCTTTAGGTAATTATATCTTTATAAATATGTACTATAACCCTATATCTAGAATACTAAGGGGCGAGATACATCGTCGTAAAACGTAAGTTAGATTCTCAATGGAATCTTTACTAAAACTCGACTGACTACCTATATCCAACTTTTTATATAATAGAGCTACAATATCGCCATAACGTGGAGGCGATAGAGAAGACAAAGAGCTTTTACCTCATAGCATTTTAGAGATAATTAGATCTAGAGAAGTATGTAAGTTTTAGTAGTGAGGCAAAATTACGATAAAACTAGCAAACCAACTGACTAGCTATATCTAACTTCTTATAAAATAAAGCTACAATACTGCTATAACGTAGAGGCGATAGAGAAGGTAAAGAGCTTTTAGCTTTTAGTATTTTAGAGATAATTAGACGTAGAGAAGTATATAAGGTATGGAGCTTCGAGCAGAGCTTCGAGTAGAGCTGCGAGCAGAGCTTCGAACAGAGCTTCGAGCAGAGCCTCGTGCAGAGCTTTGAGAAAAGCCTCATGCAGAGCTTCGAGAAAGCCTCGTGCGGAGCTTTAAGAAAAGCCTCGTGCAGAGCTTCGAGCAGAGCTCGTGCAGAGCTTTGAGCAGAGTAGTGAGGTGCGACCAACGAGCTTTGCGACTGACGATTTTTGCGACCAATGAAAATACAACCAACAAAAATACGACTGACTAATATAGCCACAACGTCGTTATTTATTACAATAGATAGAGAAATTAAAGAGCTCCTACCTTATAGTATTTTTATAATAACTAGACGTTATAAAAGGGTCGAGATACAGCGTTATAATGGAAGAGTTATCGCCTAATAAGAAACATTGATTTCGCATATAAAGGGCGCCCATAAGCTCTCAGACCCTCGGGGAGAAATTCCTCTCGGTGCGATCTGATTGGTCCAGGGGTCCACAGGACTAGGGTAAGGTCCACAAGCGCAGCGCTAGCCCTTAGCTACGTCGTGGCGCAATTTCTCCCCGGGGGTCTGATTCATGAGATAAAACCTATGCCGTCTTCCGAATTGCAAAATCACGTCTGAGAACGTTTGACGCGTCTTGTTAAAATTATCAGCAAAATCCGCCAAGCGGATATTGCGGATATCTAATTTATTCATTCACACAACGCGTTATTATTACCACACTAAGTCACATTTTTTTTAAGACTTAGGGCTTCTAAATGGTATGAATTTTATTATACGGCTATTGCTTAGTTCTAACATTAATTTCGTTAAAGTTAAAAAACGCGTTGTTAAAATTATAAGCACATATTATATCTTATTAAATAGTCTGCTAATATAGATAAAACTATACAGATCTATAGATATCTACTACTTGAAGTTATTGCAACACCTAGTAAGTGCTATAGTTGGGTCCTTCCTTGAAAATATCCTCCCGTGGCCCGGAGTGCCTCTGCTACTACTCGGGGGTAAGTTTTGGGCAGAGCCTTGTGCAGAGCCTTAGTAGAGCTTCGTGCAGAGCCTTAGTAGAGCTTTGTGCAGAGCTTCGTGCAGAGCTTTTGCAGAGCTTTGGTAGAGCTCCGTGCAGAGCTCCGTGCAGGTCTCCCCTGAGATTCGTCTCGCAGAGCTCTCGCAAAGCTCCACAGCTCTACGCAGAGGGCTGGCGGTGTGGGCGTGGGCGTAAGCGTTCAGCGTTGATGTTTACTGAGCGGCTCGGTGGTGCGGAGGTGGAATCGTGGCCTCTACCGCGACGACTTCCTCTTAACGTCGCGCGGGTATAAGGAGCTAAGGATCTCATAGCTTTATAGAGTAGGCTTTTCTCTATAATTTAGTGTAATTTTCATGTTAATAGGTGCTGTGGGAGGGTAGATCAATTTCGTTAAAGTTGATAAGGTCTTCTTATATAAACAATATTTAGGTTTTCTACAAATCTCGCCAAAGCCCCTCAGACTAAAGAAAACGATTGCCGTCCTAAATCAGCTTAGCGGACGGTGCGGATATTCCTATATCCGCACAATCGATTTCTTGGTCTGAGCTTCTGAGGTAAAGAATTAACGTGTTCCACTACCAAACCGGCAACACTACCAAACCGGCAGCTCCAAAAACCACCAAAAATCAGAAAAAATGTACCTTAATATCTTAACAACGGCTTAATAATAAATTCCAAAATTTTATACTTAGCCTTTTATACCTATTTTAAACCTCTTATTAGATTTAAAAAATAATCTATTAAATAGTTTTAAAAATATCGCAATTTAGCTTAAAATTGGAGGTTAAAACCTAATATCTCAATAACAGCCAGGCTTATTACACTAGAACTTTATTAAAAGTCTTAATATAGGTATAAAAGGCTAATTATAAAATTTCGGAATTTATTATTAAGCCGTTGTTAAGATATTAAGGTGCATTTTTTCTGATTTTTGGTGGTTTTTAGGGCTGCTGGTTTAGTAGTATTGCCGGTTTAGTGGTGGAACACGTTAGCGATGAGGTGCTGACTAAGCTCTGGACATATTGCGGAGGTAGAAGTCTGTATAGAGTCTAAAGCTTGGCCAGTGTTGCCGAAAGCTCCGGGAGTACTCGCCAAGGCACTAAAACCTTGGCTAGTGTTGATATTCTGACACCAACCCAGCTTCACTTAGTATACAATTCAAACTTTTATTAAATTACGTTTAGAGGCAATAATACAATTATATTTTAATTATAACGTCAATATAGCTGTTTAGAACCTTTAATTAAATACTTCCTACTATTTATTATAATTTTAAAAGATATTAGTAATAAAATAGACAATATAAGTTTTAGGAGGTTATATTAAGGTTATATTAAGGTTTTATTAAGGATCTAATATAGCTATAGACCCTAGAGAACTAGCAGTCTAAAGAGGTATTTATTAATATTCTATCTATATTATTATCTTAATCTAACCTAACTATATTAATTGCTGCCAAATCCCTTCTAGCCCCCAGAGAACAACTATAATAACTCTTATATAAGCACTATAGGTATATATCTAGGTTATATCTATAATCTAATATAGAATAGATACCACTTAACAGTCTAAACACCTAATTTTGTAATAAGGTAAAGTAACTTCTAGTGGTTATAAGAAGGATCTAATTAGGATATAGACCGAAAATTTTCTCCAAAATAGGCAGGTAAATGCTTTTAGTGGGATGGAGGTTGTATAAGATATAAGTTATATTTTAGACAAAACCATGTTATATCTATAATCTAACCTTAATAAATTATTAACAAAGTCCTTAGTAGCCCTAGCAGCTCTATCCAAGATCCAGACGCCACTATAATGGCTATATATAGCACTCCGGTGAATAGGGCAGTAGCTTCCAGGCCATATTCTAATCTAGACTTAGATAGTGGTAAGGGCAAGGGTTCTAGCACTTATAATACTACTCCTTAGCTAAATATTATAAAGGGGCGCATTTCTGGTGCCCCCAGCTAATATACTAAGGCATAGTACCTTAGACTCAACAAGCACCTAGGGTGGGTTCCATTCTTTTACGTTAAGGTAATATCTAGTATATATCTAGCTTATATCTAAGATGTAACCTAAATATAGCCCCGCAGCAAATATTTCCTCATCTATATTCTACCAGAGGAGATTTTCTATAAATAGGATTGTGCTATTAGGAAGACTGTAAGTTATAAGTGCTATATATCTTTATTATATCCTAGATCTAACTATAATAGAATCTAAATGCTAAGCACACTATTTGTGCTTAGGAAAAAAAATTCGCAAATGGTTGTAGAGGATTAATTAAGCATATTAAGTTACATTTCCCAGTAAGATCCCAGATGTATCTACATTGCATCTATATTATAACCTTTTTCTAATCTTAAAATAAAGAAAGGTGTAGGCTATATAATTAGAAGTGTAAAGCCCAGAGGTCAAAAAGAGCTAGAATTGGATAATTTAGATAGTATAGTTGTCTATATATCTATATTATATCCTAAATCTAACCTATTTTAGCGGCTTAGAAGACACTTTATAGAGCTATTTATATGGAAGAGGAACTATAGGTTATATACCCTATTAGTAAAGCAGTAAGAAAGGCTAGAATATATTATAATGGTATAAACTATTGTTCTTCTATCTAGGATATATTACTAATATATTTTAGCGCCCCTAGCCAAAAATATACCCTTAACGGCCAAAGGTTATAGAAAATATAAAGCAACTTCAGCAGATCTAGGTATGTTATTATTTATAATCTTATTATATTATAGATCTAACTAGAATATATAAAGGAGCCAGTTAAGCAGATGCGCATTATATTCCATTCTAGAATTCCATTAACACCTAAGGGCAAGGTAAGTTTAGGCAGTTCTAATTACTATATAACCATAATCTAACTATAATCTAACCTTAATATAGCCTAACCGCACCATAATATTTAAGGTTATTGTTGGTTACACAAGGGGATATCACGTAGCTACAGTTCGTAGATAGTATAATAATTATTAATTAATTCTTTTTGATAGGAATAAGGAAAGGGGTAAGGAACTTAAGGTTCCTCACCACGCTAGGGCCACGTCAGCACGTAACAGCAACATGCCTAGCGTAATAGCAGCTTACCTCATTCCCGACACTGGCAACTCTTCTTTTTATGGTTGCCATCTATATATATACAAACAGACAGGATGCGACAATACTAGACAGTGTACAACAATACCAAATAATATGCGACAATACCAAACAATATGCAACAATACCAAACAATATGCGATAATATGCAACAATGCGGTAGTTGGCAGATAACGCAAAGACGGGTAGGCCGCCAAGGCGCTAGTAGTAAGCGAGCCAATAGTGATTTTCTATCCTGGGGATGGAAAATCCTAATTAGCTAGTTTAAGTTAGGGTCTATAGAATGTTATACTCCTACTCCCTTTTAACCCAACCTTCTACTTGTATATATAGAGTGTTTATATTAACAAACGTTTCTAGAGCCTTATTTAGGTTTGCCTTTGTTATTACGTCTACTAGGTTATTTTAACCGTTAATCTATTAAATCTTAAAGAGTTCTTGCCGTTTATAGGATTAACAAAGTGCCATAATATCAATTATAAGGCGCTTCTTTTTTGTAGTACTAAGCTTAACTAAGCACTTATAGAGGGAGTATAAATCGGTGCATACGATTATAGGGATAATAGGAAGTTTGAGTTAATCTATAATTATCTTTAGGGTAGTTCCAATTGCAATTGCTATATTAACTCCGCTAACCATTCTATATATCTCTAATGCCAAAACACTTTGGGTAATGCGCTTGCTCTTAGTTAAGCTCTAATAGATAAGGTTGCTATGGATTATAAAGTCATTCTCTCTAGTAAACTCGTTTGTGATAATAATCTTATATCCTAGCTAGGAGCTAAAATCTTTGTTATTTATAAACGATCTATTAATAAATATAAAGAGCTTAGCGGTGGGAAGATTAATAGGCATATAGTATAGGCCCCAGTCGAGATGGTTCATTTACTAGGAAAGGCGTTTATTTAGGGCAAGAACGTTATCCTTAGTTGGTTCCTGGTATTAGGCGGTAATAAAGAGATTAAATAAAGCCTTAGGTTAATAGATAAAAGCAACATAAGCTTTATAAGCGCGTTGCTCCATATATCCTTACTTTAGAGAATTAGTATTAATAACGTTAATCTTTTTACCTTAACCCTTCTGGCGCAGAGCAATAGAATCCTCGTTTAGGGAGAGGATGCATCTATTAAAGAGTAATAGTGTTATTAAACTAAGCTTTTTCTTTAGCTTTACTATAAGATTTACCTTTACTAGCTCGTCTTCTTTAAAAGTTAAGAATTGGTCGTCTCCTAAGATAATTATATTATTAGTTTATATGCCGACAATTCTAAATGGAGTTCCTATAGTTGTAATAAGGAAGCAGGGATTAAATATAGAAATAGTTATCAAAAGCTTCTCTTTATGGTGCTTACTATAGGTAGCCTACTAGTGAGTTCCTACCTCTGCGATTCTATATAATGGCTTAAGCACAACCATGATCGTATCTTTAGGATACTAGTGGCGAATTTGCTCTAGAAGGTATGCCAATATTAAGCGCTAAAGGTGCGTCTCTAATTAGGTATAGGCTTAAGTAATATCTCATAAATAAACCGCTATTCTATTCTTTATTAAGGAGGGAGCTAGCGCAATAATAACTTACTAACTAGCTTATTAAATTATAGGAGACTATATAAGAATTACCTCCTTACTATTATTATTATAGCCTTAGATAATAAGCCTTAATTTCTTAAATAGGGCATTAGTAGCTTTGCCTTTAATTTCGTTAACTATTCTTAATTTAAAGATGCAAACTTTATTGAACTTAGTAGGGTTATATTTCTCAAATTTAAAGACTCCTCTTATAATAAGACTATCGATCTCCTGCTTATTAGATGCTTGGAAAGGAGCTCCTAGAGTTATAATATAACCTTCCTTTTAGAGCTATTTTGCGAGTTTAAAGTTAGCCTTCTCCTTAGCTGTTATAAAGGCTATTAATAGCTTAACTCCATTCTTAATAGTGGCAATAAATTGCTCTTTAAAATTAATAAGATGTTAGCAATTTTGTAATCCCTTCAGGCAACCTCTACCGCGTTATAATTACGGCGTATCTACTATAATTATATTAGAATTGTGGTCGCCTTCTAAAGTACGTTAATTATAGCTCTCCTCTAGGGCATTTTCTATAGTATCCTGTAAAGGCTTAGAACTATTATCTTTATAGTAAAGCTTAATAACAGTTAAATAGAATTAAGTGGGTCCGTAAGGTATCTAAATAGTGCAAGTCTAGCCATTAATTGTAATAAGTTAATATAGGCCTAACTATCCTCCCTTTTTACACCATACGCGTACCTTAGACTGGAGTGGCAGATTAAGCGTAGTTAAGGTGTTTAGGCCATTTCTTATTCCTAGTACGTCGTTGACTTGGCGTATAGCGTAAAGACGTCGTACCTCCTTCGTTGCCTTGCGAATAGCCTTAGCTCGTTACACAATAGAGGGAGATGGTAAAGAATTGTTAGTTATTTAAGGGTAGGCGCCAAAGACTAGTAATATAGGTACAAGTCCATCTAGGCCAGCAGAATCGTTAACAGCTTTAACAGCTATTTATAAGGTAAGTTCTTTACTAGCGTCCTCTAGTTCTAAAGAGATAATCTTATATGCACGGTGTAATAGCGTGTAATATCGCTCCACTTTTCTAATACTATTATATGCCTTAATAGGGACTTCCTTAACCTTAATTACTATTGCCTTTGTCTATTATCGAAACTCTATAGATAAGAAGTTCTTTCCTATATTATAGATGATTTAATTAGGGGGTCCTAGGTAGATATTAATCTAGTATAACTAAAGGGTATCCTATACGTTCCTAGCTGATATATCCTTTAAGAATCGTGCGGCTTGGAAGGAGGTTAAAAAGTTAATAACTTAGAGTACTAGCTTGCCGCTAAGATATATAACATCGACGATAATACAGAAGTTAAAGTCGTAGTTATCTTTAAGGGTGAACTTAAATCGGCTAGGGGACCTCTGGTTTATTTAGCAGTGGTAGTAGTATTTTATAAGATACTTAATTGCCTTAACCTTAACTTTATAGCCTGCTCGCTAAAGAACCCTAAGCAATTAATAAACGGATAGGTGGCTAAAATAATGGTATAGTTGGTATAATTCTAACTTAGTTAAGTAGCTTTAAGCAACACTCTTTTCTAGTTAATAAAGGAGCAACTAGGGGTGACCCTACTTGCGTATAATAGGCACTTAATTGTCTCCCTAAATAAGTATATTCTTAAGGTTATTAAGCCTAACGCCTAATTTATCTATATCTTTAATGTAAAATAGAAACGGAGTGTTTATAGGAATAATGTGAAAAGTAATATACCCTAAGGGGGTTTAAACCCTAATTGTGCCAAGAGAGATTGTAGTACCTTTGCTAAAACGAATTGTGTGTTGGCCTGCCGTTAAATGGTTAATTTAAATAGAGCTATTAAGCTATTAAAGGGCTCGAACTTGAGGTTCTCCTACTATAGATACTCCTGCGGCTCTAGTATCCGGTATAATACTATAGAAGACGTTCGCCAAGTATCTATTATTAAAGGAAAACGCGGAGCTCTCCTTTAGCTTATTAAAGATATCTGACTTTATAATAAAATAAAGCGTAGATTGGTTATTAAGAACAGCGATGGTTTATATACCATTTACCTTACTATACTCAGTAAAGTATTGGTTAGGAGAGTAGTCCTTAATTTCCATATCTATAAGGAGCTGTTTAACCTTATTAACCTTACCCTTAAGGTCTTCTACGCCTTCATATTAAACCAGGAAGCTTTAGAAGTAGGCTATAGTGACCTTATAATTTCTAACGTTTCTTATACTCTAACGGAACTTATTATATGCCTCTTTTTACTTATTAAGGGAGTGTCTAGTTGACTAGTACTTTAGCTTCTTATAAACGTAGCACTTCTTCTGGCGATCACTTTAAAATGAACCTCCATAAAGACCTCCACGGTTGCCTTATAGTTAACGTTAATTATACCCTCTTCCGTATTCCCTACCACGGCCACCATATGTTTGATTAGTCTAGTTGTAATTATATTGGTCGGGAATACTTGTTTAGGTAGGGTTTTCGGTATAAAGCTGTTAAGATTCTTATGTTCGCATTATAGTACCTATGGCGGAGCGTAGCTTAGTATATACTCCTTTAAACGTATCTGCAGGTTTGTATAGCGCCAAGTTACACTTAGGAACGCTATGGCATGCTAAGATAACCTAGTCCCTTAGGCTGTTCTTATTTTAGTAAGTTTTAGTAAGGCTACGTTAGATTTTCTAGAGTTTATTAAAGAGTAATTAAAGGCACTCTAAACGAGTCTTTATTAGGTTAGAAGCAATAACTCTCTAGAATATAGTCTCCCGCCATTCGGATATATAAAGTTGGCAATTCTTATTGGTCTTAAAGTGGGCTCTAGTAAGCTAAAGCATTATATTAAAGCTATAGTTTCTACCCGTAATATGGTTGTAATAGAATGTCGCCGCCTGTCCCTTTAACATAACAGAGAAAGCGTGATGGTACTAGTGGTATTAAATTCCGACCTTGTTGCAACAGTCGTAAAAGACCTGTAGTTTTGCTTTGAGTATGTTATATAGTTCTCCTCCAAACTTCTTTTCTTTGTCCAAATATACCTTTATCAGATTCGTGACTTCTCGTGGTAAAGGCTTACCGGTTGGCTAAAGTGGAGGAGTTGGAGGCGGTAGAGGTGGAGGAAGAGCACCTCTAGGTAGGAGAGTACCTTTAGGTAGAAGAGTACCTCTAGGTGGGAGAGTAGCGTTCTGGGGGTTTCGTTCCAAATTAAAATTGCCTTCCAAGGAATATGGGTTGGTTTTGGGTTTCCCTAGTTAACGTATGATCTCAGCTTCCGTCTATACTGGTTCCTCTGTGCTAATAATAACGGCCTGAATATTACTAGCAATTAGGTTACCGTTCTCAGCAACGTATACCCTATTCCTATAGAGGAAGTTTCGAAAATCCCAAATAATATCAGCATTACTAAGTGCCCAGGTGTTGGCGGTCCATCCTATAAAATCCTCCCTAAAACATTCCCATAGCTGTAAATCGGTATAGTGTCTACTTTAGTAGAATAGAATACGGTGTAGGAGAAAGCTGTTAACTTGTTTTGTGGTACAAGTTGTTATATCAAAAAAGGGAAATTCGTCCCAATCTTCATTAATGAGTTTCGCGTACGCAGCTACCCCTAGTGGTAAGGAGTCTCTCCAGTCGTTTAGAGTGGTCGTAGCCATATTTTCAGCTTCCGGTTATATTATCGGGTGTCGTAGTGGAGATTATAGGAGGAAGGGAAGTGTTGTTGGTGTAGGGATTGTCGTTTGTCGTTTGGTACGCGTTTAGACGAGAATCTGCGATTATGGGGCTCAGGACTAGTTCTGGCCTTGAATCGCGAAGACTCGTAAAGCGTGTTGTTCTGCGTAATAGACGCAAGAATCTGTAATCTTGGAGAGGCTTAGGACTAGTTCTGGCCTTTAGATCCTTAGATTTGTAGAAGAGTTCTATTTAAGGTTTAGGGCTAGTTCTGACCTCAAAAGACAGCTTCCCTTAGCACGAGTAGCACTGGTAAAGTGGCTCGTCTCTTCTTGATGGAAACCTAGCTGTTCTGTGGTATAACAGTAAAGTTAACCACTGATCAGTGTTGGTTACACAAGGGGATATCACGTAGCTACGGTTCGTAGATAGTATGATAATTGTTAATTGATTCTTTTTGATAGGAATGAGGAAAGGGGTGAGGAACTTAAGGTTCCTCACCACGCTAGGGCCACGTCAGCACGTGACGGCAACATGCCTGGCGTGACGGCAGCTTGCCTCATTCCCAACAGTTATTAGTAAGTCTAATAAGCAGAAGTATTCTTTATATAGGACTAGTAGCAAAAGTAGGTTTATTAGTTATATTTCTAATATATCTTAGATCTAATATAAATAGTATACTTATCTAACTAGGCTATATATATATGGTTCAACAAGGTATGCTTATAGTCTTTAATTATATTACTGATATATTTATAATCTAACTGTAAATAGAACTTTGTTTTACCTGGGATAACGCTGCCAGGGGTTATAGATAACTTTAATAATAGGGAAACATTTAATACTAAAGAGGACTACGCTATGTAGGTTAAATAGGTTATAGCGTTTATACATTTTAGATGTATCCTAGTTCTATCCTGGTTCTATTATAGACACTAAAGCATTAAGCGCGGGCATGGAGTATAGCGTGGAGTATATAGGTTAGGCTTTCTCAGACATTGCAATGTCCTTATATCTAGGTAATAACCTTAATATAACCTCTGCTCCTTATACTTATAAATATAAAAATTTGTATTAACCAAGTTCTTATTCTAATTTTCTTAGCTCCAACTCCAGCTTCCAATTTTATAGTTTAATTACCTTTACTTTAGCTTCTATATATAGAACCCTAACCTCTTATTTACGAACATTTAATTAGGATTGCTGTAGCGTTAACTATTATAAGAATTAAGCTTATTAAGTAACTGTTATACAAAGTAAAGACTATAAGCTACTCTTATATCCTAGATATAGTTAGCTTATAAGCTAGATACATTAAGGATATATCTAGATAATCTTACTTAATAGTAAAATAGGTCTAGGAGAGAGCAAAACCTAACTATTATTTAATATTATAATAGAGGAGACTAAAAGATATTAGCTTTATAGAACTTAGTAAAATCTAGAATATAATATACTGGAGCAAACAGAGGCAATAGTGTAAGAGGCCAGCCTAACCGGAACGTATGATTATCTAATCGGCAGTGTCACAGGTAAGTAGAAGGTGAGTCGAAGGTAGAATGAGTTGCACGTATTGGAGGACAAATGCTTCTAACCACTTCCATTTAGAGACTAATCGCTGGTTCTTCTCTAGAGGAGAACCAGCTTCCTATATAAACCTTCTAAGACACTAGTAAAACCTTTCGCCCCTATCTGTCTAACTATGTCTCCTCTGGGACAGACATGGGACGTAGACGGGACATTGATAAAACCTCCTACTATCTCATCTAATATGTACCTCCTGGAGGGTTCCGTTACAAATAGATTATGAGCGAGATTTTAATTATATACCTCGCGAACTTCGTAATTACAACTATGGGCGTATATTAGTTCTAGAAGATAATATATCTAATATAACATTTGTTTATATCAACTTAATGATACAAGTGAGTCATATCCCGGGGCACGAAATACGTATAGTATCGTATGCTCTTTGGGATGGTGGTGACTGTCTCTTGTATTGAAGCAGACTACGTGGTCTATATACTGATGCGACCTCCCCCTGATTAGTCAGTGCTTCAGGGGTGCACTAGACGCGTAAGTGGGTGGTTGGTGCACCCAACGCGTAAACGCGTAGTTGGTGTACCGTACGCGTAAGCACGCGTTCGGTACGACAGGTGCTGTAATTATACAACATTATTAAAATTAAAATCTTTATCCTCTTTAATACTTATAGATATAGCATTAGCTTTTCCTTTACTAGTATAGGCCTATTTTCTTAATTTTTCTAGCTCTTTTAAACCTTGTTAAACTATAACAGATTATATTAACAATATATCTATATTAGAGCTATAATAAAGCTATATATTTACGCTTCTCTATAAGAGCCATTCTTTCGGCGACAGATATAGTTCGCGACGTATATAAAATTCCATGCTAATTATACGCCTTCCACGCTTTGTAATTAAAAATATTAATTCTCTACCCACTAAATCTATTATTTTAATACTATATAACGGATATAACAGATATATAAACATTAAAATAGCGGCGAGAAGGCTTAATTAACGCCCTAGATTATTTGCTTGGAAATAGGAGCATTTAACAGCGTTTGTATTCTTTATAATTATAAAGAATATATTATTATCTATTTTACTGCAATACAGATTTATTCTAGATGTAATATATATATATCGCTTATGTTAACACCAGTTTATAATTTTATGGTTATTACTGTACTTTTCTATAACTATAAATATTAGAATGTGGATATAATATAGATAAATTAGGGATATAATATCTCCATACTTTTAATCACATCTAAAATTTTGTAGTATTACTTGCGGCTTATAGCCTCTATAATTAAAGCCATATGCTACCCAACACTATCTTGGCCTATATTTCCGGCTCCAATAACCTAACAAATACTATAAAGAATGTGGATTTGGCAATATATAATTGCAGACTTTATATGGCCCTGCTAAGTCTGCAAGGGGTTAATATCTGCTAGGTAAAGGCCAAGCCCTAATATATTTTAGTAATATCTTTAATATATACGCATTATAAAATACCTTTTGCTTACACCCTATCCATATCTATAAGAGCTGCATAAAATCTATGTTTATAAATATAACTCTAATAAGTTAGATAGCCGCAATTCTTATATAAGCGGAATACAGTATAGAAAAGTTGTTAATACATTTCTGCTAATTAACCCATGGCTTAGTTTATAAAAACTCTTATTAGTATAAGAACTATAGCCTTATTAGAATAAAGATATAACTATAATATAACCGTAATATAACTAGGTTATATAATACCTTTATTAATTCTAGGGATATTTACGGTAATTACTGTCGGTAACACCTAAGTGCACTTGATTGGCCTATTAACTGTTGAATTGATTCTTGTCTAATAGGTAGAGAAAGCAGAGGATCGTAAGGATCGCGGTGCCTAAGTAGGGGGCTGATGAGTCATCATAAGGATGACTAATCAGAGACACAAACAACGACACATAACCACGTAACTTCT
>Ga0307507_10002072_pt1 | contig 43451 bp, 30 predicted proteins | sample 7_EM_MG_FD_207223 | JGI IMG/M metagenome (GOLD analysis project Ga0307507, IMG submission 207223) | Populus trichocarpa ectomycorrhiza microbial communities from riparian zone in the Pacific Northwest, United States - 7_EM | ecosystem: Host-associated > Plants > Roots > Unclassified | place... | reverse complement strand
ATCCATCTCAAGAAACTTTGTCTCTGAATCCCGAGATTTGCAACCTAACCGAGATGGCGAATGGCCAAAGTTTTTACTGTACCACCTCTTCCTGAGATGGCGAATCGTAAAAGAATTTACGGTATTAGATGTGCGGCAGCAACCGCCTGCGGCTAAGATTTTCAAAATGCTTTTTCTCGCGATTGCCAGCACAGTCACATCCTCCTCCTCCTAGTCCGCGGTCTTGGATCTCAATAACTTGGATACCAGGGTGTCCAGTTTGAATTTCTGTGAGTTCTAAATTCCTTTATGCCAAAACCTGACCTGTCGCCTCGAATCGCTCGCCTTGTCAGATAGCTTTTCGCATTTTGGTCGTCTGGAATAGCTGGGTGTGACTCTGCGCGGATTCTAGCTGTTGCATTCATGAACGGGGTCCAAAAGCTGTTCTAGTACTGTAAGCCCGAGGTGGCCACAGCCGAAGGCAATAAGCATCAATACCGGTAGCCTACTCACCAGGAAGTGGTAATTCTTGATGCCACGAAAGGAGTTCACTATACTGTACTCGACCCTATGATTAGCTGACTGGCCTACGAGCCAATCAGAGAAGGTTCGCCGCACAAGTACTCGTACAGGAAAGGACTGGCGCATCAGCTGCTTGGGGTTTGCGCATACGGTACGGTAACTTAACCCAGAATTACTAGTAGGTTGGTTTCACAGATAATACCGGTACTAATAGAGTGGATTGATCAGGCCAGGCCTTCGCCAACGAAGCTTCACTCTTGTGATTGCCCCCTCTTTTCATCACCCCCGCCTGGAATTACATCAACCGAGAACCCATCCCCTACAATCTTCAAAACAGCGAAAAATCCGAAATGTCTCATCACATCAACCAGAATATCAACAACTCTTTCAATAATACCAATTCTTTTAGCGATGTGTGGAGTAACCGTACTGTGGCCGACGAGAAATTGGAAATTTTGGCCTGGCTATCTCCACTGGAACCCCAGAGACGACACCAAGATATTCGAACCCGTAGGATCCACGAGGTGGGAGACTGGCTCTTACAAACTGAGGAATATCGGAACTGGTCTGGCGGTATTCATGGAGGTGAACCCGATGGTGCAGCCTTGTTTTGCTACGGAGGTCCAGGGGCCGGCAAGACCTACATTAGGTAAGGGAGAAGATACTCGAGGAAAGAAAGGTATTGCTAATCAGCTCTGATGTCAGCTCGCTGGTGATAGATACGTTATGCAAGCAGGCCGTGGGGGGAAACGCTACCGTTGCGTGCTTCTACTTCGACTTCGCCGCTCTGGAGGAGCAATCCCCAGGCGCTGTTTTGGGTTCAGTGCTGAAACAGGTTGTCAGTGGGCTAGACGTAGTTCCAGAAAGAATAGTCAAAGCATTCCGGGACCGAGGGAAGGTTATCGGTGGCCAGAGGCTATCGCTCGCAGAAATTGTGGAGTTCTTGCAGGATATCTCGTCCTCACGGTGTACATTTATATGCATTGATGCCCTCGACGAGTGTCAGGCGAGACATCGGGAGAAGCTCCTTGATTCACTCAACCAAATCCTCCGGAAGTCTCCATGCGCGCGGATATTTCTAACCGGAAGATTACATATCCGAAGTGAGATTGACAAGCATCTTGCCGGGGCAGCGACTAGATCTATAACACCCACCAAGGACGATGTCATCATCTTGCTCCGAACGAAACTGAGAGAGGATATGATCCCGAATGAGATGGACAAGAGTTTAGAAGAGGAAATTATAAACACTATTCCAAAAACAGCTTCTAAAATGTAAGTAGGGAGCGGGATATATAACAATACCTAATGTGGTGTGCTGAAAAATATTGTGTCTAGATTCCTGCTTGCCTTCTTGAGTATCGAGGCCATCCTACAAGAGGCGACCATATATCGAAGGAGACAAAAGCTGGACGCAGCGAAGAATGGCTTAGATTTAGGAGGCGCGTACGAAACAAGGCTGGGAAAGATAAGGGCTCAGGATGGGGAGAAAGCAGGGCTCGGGATGGCCGTTCTCATGTGGATTTCTTATTCAATGCGGCCTTTGAAGGTGGATGAGATATGTCATGCCATAGCAATCCGGATAGGGTCAAATGATCTCAACAACGATGATATCCCAGCGATATCGACCTTACTAGACTGTTGCCAAGGACTTGCCACCATAGACAAGGGTACCTCGACTGTTAGGTTGATTCATTATACCCTTCAAGAGTATCTTTGCACACATCCCGACCTTTTTGATAGAGCTCACTCAACGATGGCCGAAATCTGCTTGACATTTCTCAACTTCCAGCACGTCAAGGATCTTTCAGCTGGCCCACCCCCTGACCCGCGAGACACACCCTTCCTTGAATATTCTTCTCTTTATTGGGGAATCCATATGCGAATGGAGCTCTCAGATCGCGCGGAAACATTTGCATTCCAGCTCCTCGACCAGTTCGATCGTCATATATCCGCCAAATCCCTCTGGAGGTCGATCAATCAGGGGTTGCCCTTTATCTATGACCCTAGCGATAAGCCGTTTTCTGCGCTACACTGTATCTCGTACTTCGGCATCGTTGAAGTCGCAAATACTTTGATAAAGATGAACAGATGGGATGTAAACGAAAGAGATGATGCGGGTGTGACGCCACTCATATGGGCTGCAAGATCCGGGCGTGAAGAGGTAGTGAGATTACTCATGCAAGAAAAACAAATCCAGCCTGATCAGCAGGACGCGGGTTCTGGCCGAACAGCACTTTCATGGTCTGCCGGGAATGGCCATGAAGGAACAGTGAAGCTACTGCTGGAGCGGATAGATGTCAACCCCGATAGCTCAAGCAAATGCGGCCGAACACCACTCTCGTGGGCTGCTGAGAATGGCCATGAGGGAATAGTGAAGCTACTGTTGGGGCGGGTAGATGTCAACCCCAATAGCTCAAGTGAATCTGGCCGAACACCGCTCTCGTGGGCCGCTAAGAAGGGGAATGAAGGAGTAGTGAAGCTACTGTTGGGGCGGGAAGATGTCAGCCCCAATAGCTTAAGTGAATCTGGCCGAACACCGCTCTCGTGGGCTGCCGAGGGTGGCTATGAGGGAATAGTGAAGCTACTGCTGGGGCGGAAAAATGTCAACCCCGATAGCTCAAACAAATCCGGTCGAACACCTCTCTCGTGGGCCGCTAAGAATGGGCACGAAGGAGCAGTGAAGCTACTGTTGGGACGGGAAGATGTTAACCCCAATAGCTCAAGTGAATCTGGACGAACACCGCTCTCGTGGGCTGCCGAGGGTGGCCATAAGGGAATAGTGAAGCTACTGTTGGGGCAGAAAAATATCGACCCCAATAGCTCAAACAAATCCGGTCGAACACCTCTCTCGTGGGCCGCTAAGAATGGGCGTGAAGGAGTAGTGAGGCTATTGTTGAGGCGAGAAGATATCAACCCCAATAGCTCAAGCAAATGCGGCCGAACACCGCTCTCGTGGGCCGCTAAGAATGGGCGTGAAGGAGTAGTGAGGCTCTTGTTGAGGCGAGAAGATGTCAACCCCGACAGCTCAAGTGAGTCTGGCCGAACGCCGCTATCATATGCTGCCTCGAAGGGTCATGAAGGTGTAGTGAAACTGCTCTTGGGACGCCGGGATGTCAACCCCGATTCATCGGATAGAAAAGGCCGAACGCCGCTGTCATATGCTGCTGAGGGGGGGGTTGGGGCGGTAGCGGAGCTGCTTCTGGGACACGGGGGTGTCAATCTCAATTCATTGGATAGCGATGGCTTAACTCCCCTATCATATGCTACCTCAAGAGGACATGAGGGTGTAGCGAAGTTGCTTCTAAGACGCGGGGATGTCAATCCCAATTCATTAGATAGCAATGATCGACCCCCGCTATCATACGCCGCGGCGGGGGGATATGAAGGCCGAGTGAAGTTACTTGTGGAAAGCCCGGATATCGATCTCAATTCATCAGATAGCGATGGCGTAACACCCCTATCGTATGCTGCCAAATGGGGGGGAGAGGATCTAGTGAAGCGGTTTTTGGGACGTAGGGGTGCCAATCCTAACTCGCTGGATAGCGATGATCAACCCCTGCTATCATATGCTGCCGCGGGGGGGCATGGAGGTGTGGTGAAGCTACTTGTGGAGGGCCCAAGTGTCGATCCCAATTCATCGGATAGTGATGGCCTAACGCCCTTATCCTATGCTGCTAAATGGGGGCGGGAGGATTTAGTGAAGCGGTTTTTGGAACATGGGGGTGTCAATCCTGATTTATCGGATAGCAATGGCCGAACACCCTTGTCAATTGCTGCCTCATGGGGACATGAAGGTGTTGTAAAGTTGCTTCTGGAATGTGGGGACGTCAATCCCAATTCACCGGATAGATGTGGGCGAACACCCCTATCATTTGCTGCCTCAGTAGGGCATGAAAGTGTAGTGAAGCTGCTTCTGGGACGCCGAGATGTCAATCCCAATTCACCGGATATATATGGACGAACACCCTTATCATTTGCTGCCTCTAGGGGACGACAAGGTATAGTGGAGCTCCTTTTGGGGCGCGAGGATCTCAATCCCAATTTATCGGATAAGGAAGGCAAAACGCCCGTGTCATTTGCTGCCTTAGAGGGGCATGAAGGTGTAGTAAAGTTGTTTCTGGGGCGCGGGGATGCCAATCCCAATTCACCGGATAGGTATGGCCGAACACCACTGTCCTTTGCCTCCTCGTTGGGGCATGAAGGTGTAGTGAAGCTGCTCCTAGGACGCGAGGACGTCAATCCCAATCCTTTGGCTAGCAATGGCCAAACACCCCTGTCCTTTGCTGCTTCATGGGGTAATGAAAGTGTAGTGAAGTTACTTGTGGAAAGCCGGGATATCGATCTTAATTCATCGGATAGCTGTGGCCGAACACCCATATCCTATGCTGCTAAATGGGGGCGGGAGGATCTAGTGAGGCGGTTTTTAGAACATAGGGGTGCCAATCCTGATTTACCGGATAGTAGCGGCCGAACACCCCTATCATATGCTGCTTCGGAAGGACATGAGGGTGTAGTGAGGCTGCTTCTTGAACGCGGTGATGTCAATCCCAATTCATCGGATAGCAGTGGTCGGACACCTCTATCATATGCTGCCATCTCGGGTTCTGGGGGTGTAGTGGAGCTCTTCCTCGAACGCGGGGATGTCAATCCCGATTTCTCGGATAACAGTGGTCGGACACCTCTATTATATGCCGTCGTTTCGGAGGATGAGGGTATAGTGAGGCTGTTTCTCGAATGTGGTGGTGTTAGCCCCGATTTACCGGATAACAATCACCGAACACCTCTATCATATGCTGCCTCAACAGGACATGAAGGTGTAGTGGAGCTGCTGCTGGGACGCGGGGATGTCAATCCCAATTCATCGGACAACAATGGTCGACCCCCGCTATCATATGCTGCCGTGGGAGGACATGGAGGTGTGGTAGAGCTACTTGTGGAAAGCCCGGATATCGATCCTAATTCATCGGATAGCGATGGCCTAACACCCCTATCGTATGCCGCTAAATGGGGGCGAGAGGATCTAGTGCAGCGGTTTTTAGAGCATGTGGGTGTCAATCCCGATTTACCGGATAACAATCACCGAACACCCCTGTCATATGCTGCCTCAACAGGACATGAAGGTGTAGTCGAGCTGCTGCTGGGACGCAGGGATGTCAATCCCAATTCATCGGACAACAATGGTCGACCCCCGCTATCATATGCTGCCGTGGGAGGACATGGAGGTGTAGTGAAACTACTTGTGGAAAGCCCGGATATCGATCCCAATTCATCAGATGGCAATGGCCTAACACCCCTATCATATGCCGCAAAGTGGGGGCGAGAGGACCTAGTGAAGCTGTTTTTAGAGCATAGGGTCAATCCCGATATGCCGGATAGCGATGGCCGAACACCCCTGTCAATTGCAGCCTCATGGGGACATGAAGGTGTAGTGGAGTTGCTTTTGGGACGCGGAGACGTTAATCCTAATTCATTAGATAGCGACGGTCGATCCCCACTATCACATGCTGCCGCGGGGGGACATGGAGGTGTAGTGAAGCTCCTCCTCAAACGCGGGGATGTCGATCCCGATTCATCGGATAGCAGTGGTCGGACACCTCTGTCATATGCTGCCATCTCGGGTTCTGGGGGTGTAGTGAAGCTCTTCCTCGAACGCGGGGATGTCAATCCCGATTCCTCGGATAGTAATGGTCGGACACCTCTATTATATGCTGTCATTTCGGAGGATGAGGGTGTGGTGGAGCTCTTTCTCGAACGCGAGGATATTAGCCCCGATTTATCGGATAGTGAAGGCCGAACACCCCTATCACATGCTGTATCAAGAGGATGTGAAGCGGTGGTGAAGCAACTTCTGGGACGCGGAGGTGTCAATCTCAATTCATTAGATGGCAATGGTCGACCCCCACTTTCATATGCTGCCGCGGGGGGGCATAGAAGTGTAGTGAAACTACTTGTGGAAAGCCCGGATATCGATCCCAATTCATCGGGTAGCGATGGCCTAACGCCCCTATCGTATGCTGCCAAGTGGGGGCGGGAGGATCTAGTGCAACTGCATTTAGAACGTTCGAATGTCAATCCCGATTTATCAGATAGAAATGGCCGAACACCCCTGTCCTTTGCCGCCTCCGGGGGACATGAAGGTGTAGTGAAACTGCTCCTGGGATGCCGGGGTGTCAATCCCAACTCGTCGGATAGCTATGACCTGACACCGCTATCATATGCGGCCATTTCCGGGGCTCCGGGTGTGGTGAAGCTACTTCTTGGCTCCAATGGTATCAATCCCAATTCGCCGGATAGCAGCGGCCGGACACCCTTGTCATTTGCTGCCTCGAGAGGACATGAAAGTGTAATGAAAATTCTTCTAGGGTGCGGGAATGCCAATCCCAATTCATCTGATGGCAATAGTCTAACACCGCTATCATACGCCGCCATCGCTGGAGCTCCGGGTGCAGTGAAGCTTCTTCTAGAATCTCACGGTGTCAATCCCAATCTACCGGATAGCAGCGGCCGAACACCCCTGTCATGGGCCGCCTTCAGAGGGCATGAAGATGTAGTGAAGGCGCTTCTACAACGCGAGGATGTCAGTCCCAATTCATCAGATTGCAATGGCCAAACACCCTTGTCATATGCTACCATGATGCGCCGGGAGGGCATAGTGAAGCTATTATCGGAAGCAAATTCTAAATCCTTGGAAAACCCTAATCAATCGTACTCATACCTAGCCCCATTCATTATCTTCTCTGCCCTTAGTGCTAGTTTAGGGTTCCCTTTTTTCTTTTTGACTTTATTCCTCTTTGTTTTTCTATTTTTCTATTTTCGCGTTTATGGGGTTCGATAGGTATGGAGATCCGCGTGATTATTTCACGCCACCCACAGCGCTTAGCCGTAATTAGTATTTCAGTTTTGGTTAGATTCGGGGTGTTTTATAATCTTGTCTGTACGACCCTTATATTTCTTTTCGGCCTCCATTTTCATTGAGATTCTCTTTGTGCGGTATTCCTAGCGTATCATATCCTACTGTAATTCACATCTTCTTACTAGCCACTGGCCCAGCATCCCCAAAGTGCCGTAAATTCTCGTTCAATCCACCATCGGGGGTCAGGCCCCTAGCCTTCGCAACCCGAGACCATAGTGCTTTCTAGGCACGGTATAGCTTTTTTAAGATGAGCCCATTGGATTCTCATTAATTGGTATTTGTAATTTTGTTTACCTGCTCTGCTAAGCCTATTGTTGTTGAGACTGTAGTTTCTGTTGAGATCCCGATGGTGGATTCAGCGAGAGTTTATGGTATATTACAGTAGAGAACCGACATTTCCCTCGGCCTCCACTAACCTTCCCCTCCCATCTAACCACCCCCGTTCACTCAACCACCCCTAGTATACTACCCGAGCGGCTCATAGCCAGGCACTCTCACGCTCTACAGTATCCACCGACACTAAAAGCATCGTAATACGAAGAAAGATAAACACATTTCCCCCGTCTTAGCAAGAGTCATTGTGGTGGCCACTTTTACACTAGAAATGAAGTTTTTCAGACCGCCAGAACTGGACCACCTGTTGTGCACGTAAATTAATTCCTGGTAAAATATACATGTTTATTCTAATTGTGACATTTTAATATTGGGGCATATAATGCAATATTGAATGAGCTGTGGAGGTACGAAATTGGAGATATTCAAAGAATGTATCTCCCCACTAGGGTCTATACAAATTCTTGGCGCATAGCTCCAGTTTAGGGATGGGGGACGCCAATTGACAGGTGCTGACCCCAGAACAAAGGAATTGGTTATAGAAATGCAAATTTCAGATTCGCTAGATCTTTAGCTATCTATTAATATATCTTTTAGTTTAATCGACTAAGAAGGGGGAATGCAAATCGGGATTTTAGACTCTGAATTTCGGTGGTTTAGTGTGAAGGCTTTCAAGAATGCCCTCGACGAGGGGAATCTAACCGTTGTATCTGCTTGACGATAGCAGGTCTGTAGCAAAGGATATCATGTGAGATAGTCAGAGGTTCAAAATTCCGCCAAAGTATGAAAGTGTGAAGAAAGCACCTTGAAAATGGGGCAAACAGGACGTTCAGAGACTGTGAAGAATGCTCTCGATGAGCATTTCTGATGATGGGGGATCGAACCTAGTCGGATCAGTATGTGCTCTGTAAGGCTTGGGAGTCAGGATACCGGCTGTCAATGATTGATGTTTTATGTTAGTGGTGTAATGCTAAGTTGACAAAGGATGTATCGGGATGATAGAGGATCGCCTCTGATCAGTCGGTCGGGGGGTAGAGTAGGGGTTCGGTGCTCGTTAGTGATGGACACGATCAGATCATAATCGAGTTTTGCTCAACTACAGTATCCTCGATTACCTCGATCATGGGGGTCCCTCGATTATGACTTAATCGAGCACGTGATCCATGATCTGGTCGATTTCGTTGATCATAGGCACTGCTAGATCATAGTTGACCATACTCGAACCCGCTCGAGCAAATACGATCATGATCAATCACTCTACCCCTATATATATATCTGGTTGAAATTGGGTTTTCGAATATGCACTTTCTATGTCTTAGAGTACGACAAAGTCGGTCATTCTCCCTTAGTGCCGGTTTCCTACTCTCCAAGTTAGACTTACCATATTCACCTTTCCCCCCGTCCCACCGCACGATCAATTGACCAGATATGCAATTCTGTTCTAATTTGTTTTCTCTTGTCTTTTATATTGTTTCCTTTGACCTCTTATCCGTTACGGATATGTGTTGCTGTTTTACTACATAAATAGTGGATCTTCCCAACCGTCTGAGAAAAAAGTAAAGTTCTCAAGTATCTCTCGCTCGCACATTTTTCTATATATATAGCTTGACCATTGGACCCTTTTTCAACATATCTTAGTAATCATATGATATAGTATACAAGTCGATGATAATCGACTATCTCACTTTCCAACCAAGCCCAATGCTAAGAAGGAAAGTTAGAAAAGAACCGGACGAGTAAAGAAAAGTCTAACATATTCCGGTTGTCAGACTGTCATCACTGATAACCCTCAGTGATCCTCAAATCCTCTTCTAAAACTACGGTAGTCCTGCCGCTTCTCTAATCCTGCTTAATGGACCATCGGGTGATAAGCTAAATTTACGAGGCTTTTTTTTTTAGGAGAGAGAAAGGTCACCTCCCTATACGGCAATCACCCGGAAAACCGAGCAGACAACCCCTCCTGTAGCAAACATGACGCGTTCTCGCTTTCCTTGCGCAGGTTAAGCAAGCACTCTCCCCTTTTCTTTCAAAAAAAAGTTGCATCATGAACTATTATTCGCACACTACAAAACCGCTAACAATACGGGTGAGAAATACTAAAGCAAGTCTAATTCTGTCCGCTACAGTACTTCTTCAGTGAAAAAGAAGTAGCCCACACCCGCTACTGCACATGAGGAAACCAAAATCTTAGCGGAGAAGCACGAGTACTTTATATGCACTCATCACTCCCAGAAGCAGAAATCTCGGGCAACCTTCATCATTATAGTCTCACTCTTTGCGCTCCGCTCGGAGTACAGCACATTCACGAATTTGGATGTCGGCATTATCGTAGGAACCCATATCCAGAAGGTAGAGTGCCACGCGGAAACCAAGTTCTTCGGCAATGGGGTCTGTCGAATTTTTGGTCGCAGCGAGTGCATGTGGAATATATGCAGGGTCAACACATCGCCGCCCATCCTGAGATTGGGGGAAGAATCGCGAAATCACTTCCAGTGCAGCTGCCCTCCCTTGATCTAGCTCTTCGGTCGGTAAATACGCCTGTAAGGACAATTGGACCAAACGGTCAAGATTGTAAAATGTCCTGTCCCCGCATTTGACAATCGTAACAAGCGAGAATCCCAATAGTTTTCCAATGGCATAACGAAAATTAGCCGAGTGATCCATCCCTTCTAGACCACACTTGGTCAGTAGCTCCTCGGGGATGTTTTGATGATTAAAAAATGCTATTAGCCGTAGAAGATCCGCCGCTAGGGGCATCTGTTGCCTGATTTGGGCAAAGGTAGCAAAGTAGGTGCTCAGGATACTTTCAGTAACAACCTCTCGTTGGATGTCGCAAAACGGCTGTGAAAGTAGGTCTTTCATTCGTTTCTCATTCTCCTGGAAAATAGTCCAGTAGATGGATGGCGATGTCGCAGTCTCAGTCATGAAGACTGCTGAACCTACGACAGCTAATGGTAGGTGATGCACCGAACTCAGGATCGCTATGACATGCTGTTTTTCTTCATCTTTCAGATTGCCCCAGCTGTCAAAGCGATTCGAAAACAACTCCAGGGCTTCTTCCTCCCCCATTTTTCCAACCTCAATCATCCTGCAGCCCTGCCGTGATGCAACCAGCCGAGATCTAGTTGTAAATATCAGAGTCCCATTAATGCCTTGTGGTATAAACTTGGCGATTGGGCTGTCATTGGCAACAAAATCGGGTTCGTTATCGGCGTTGTCAATAACTAGGATCCAGCTGCCGCCGTTCAGACCTTCAAACCATCTCCTCACACTCAGCAGGAATCCATTTTCGTCTTTCTTGGTACTGGCGAGAGGAATTCGAACATGCTGTGCGATATCCCTAAAACCCTCACTAAATTTTAACACCCCACTTCCTTGCACCCAGAAAATGTTACAATTGCTCTCGCTGGCGCGCTGGTGAACGTATTCGAGGGCAATCTGAGTTTTACTAAGCGATGTTAGTGTACCCTTCATAGTGCGAAATATATAACAAATACAGCACCAACTTAGATAAGAGAACTTTGTCTCAGGACGTCCAAGTTTCCCCTTTAAGTAATGAGTTTTTTTGTTTTGCTACAGTCTTCATCGTAGTCGCGACGAGACTGGGGTGGTGACGAACAGGGATCAATGGCAAATAATTTTCTGTAACCCTAACCTTGACGATTTCTTTTTTGCCCACCAAATACCACCCCAGTTTCGCCGCGATTACGGTGAAGACTGTAGTATTTTTTCTCGCCGCTGTCGAAATGGGAAACTCATACGCTGTGAAACAAAGTTCACTTATCTAAGTTGATACCGTACTAACTTAGTGCTTACCCAGAACCGCCTAATCCATGGAGTGCGACTCGATTGTGGCCCTTGCCCTCGGAAAATCTCTTGACCTCCTCCAGAAGACACTTGCGGCCAGTGAACCTACTGTTCCGGCAGTATGGAATAAACCGATGAGGCCCGGGCGCTTATTTTAGTTGGGGTCGCACGTTAGTTCTTTGCCAGAAATCTCTCGGAGATCCTGATAATACCTGCCTCTCCTGCCCCAGGTGCACATCGTGCGCTACCTTGATGGGGAACTTCAAAATGGGTCACACTGGGCAGCACGATCTTATTAATATTATTAAAACTACCATGAGTATTGTTATTCCCCGTATTCCCACTGTTGTTTCCGCGAGTATTATTGTGGGCTTCGGGACCCCTAAAAAGGTTGTCAGAATGGCGAGTCTCATCTTTAGCACCAGAGATTTTAAAGGAAAGAGCAGCATACTGAACCATCGGGTTTAACGTTGGGGTATTTCTCAAGCTGGAGTTGTGATCGAACATCGGATATGATAGTAAAAGGGTATTGCAAGCCCGTTTAGGGTGATGTCCTTTTGCACACCCCGAAATGAGGTGGGGGAGATAGGCTAAGCTGAGAGCTTAACCTTGGAACCGAGGTGAATAATTCCCCACGCCTGTATCTGTTGGGGGGCAGAATCCTAGTGAGCGGTGCCCAAGCCTGGTGAGAGCTAAGTTTTCGTGTATGTATTAGGGTATAGAATCGATGGGAGAAAACAGAAAATAGAAAACAGAAGCTTGAGTAGCCTGGTGAAAGAAAGAGTGGTGAAAATTGGAGGCCAAGGCAAGCCAACCATCAGCACTTGGGTGGATGTTGGCTATTGGATGCCACAATTAAAAATACGTGAGACATGTGAGCCTCTAGAGGCTAAAGGGCGATGCGGATTCCTGCAACTTTCAAGTACTCGTAATGTCCTGACGTTTGTGAACACGACCGCTATTGCATGATGCCAAGATCCAGGCAAAAAAGCTGAATTTTGGCGGTATGCAATAGCAGTTGTGTTCACAAACGTCAGGACATTACGAGTACCGGTATTTCCACAGAGGGGCCTTGGTTACCGGGGAAACCAGTTGCAAGGTTGGACATATAATAGGCATGCAGGGATTGGTGGTGCCTTCCTTCTTTTACACCGAACAGTTTACTGAACAGCAAAACAGCTACGCCAGGCTGATACTTTACCGTAAATTACATATATTGTGGATTACATATCCGGACCAGGAATGATAGTCGGAGATATGAAGGCTAGCATGAGAATGCTATTTACAGAAGCCCGAACTCAACCTCAAACCCTCCCAACCTTTTAGTTAAATACCTTATAACTCTGTGTAAATTGATGGAGGCAGTACGACCACGCAAGTGTGAAGACGGGAGGAGATGTCGAGGTGTACGTGCTTGTCTATCGGAGGTTGCTAGCTAATGGCTACTAAAGTAGTGAAGGCTTCTACACGTATAATCCTATAGATCCGTTCATGCCCTAGCGCGCCCACACACATCCACACTTCACTGCTCCTCCATACTATGTACGCTGCTTGTTATCTACGCCCCTCAGTGTTTCTAATACAATATTCTACTACTAGGATTATCATATCATCAGAAATCTTATCTCGTTCGCTCAGAAAATAGCTTTCAAAAAGCTTTTAAGTTATACTGTACTCAGCACACCCTGCCTGTTACACACAATTACTCATCTCCTCGACCAACTTCGCTCTGTGAAACCTTCGTTCCAATCATTATTTGGATTTTCAACAGCTCGTGTCGGAAAAATGGCTTCAATGTGACGGAAATATGCCTGATAGGGCATAATGGGAACCCATATCATTAGCACCGTATATAGACACCTTTCACAGGTATAAGTACTATCGCCCGGCACCCAAGTAGCAATGAACAAGAGATATCGGACAACTCTGATCCTCCTTCCACAAAAATACTGTCCTCACATCCGGTGAAGTCTTTCCTTTCTGTTCAATCGCTCATCTCACATACGATATTTCCGACAGCTCGAACCTGGAGGTGGGTGAGTGATATCTCATGATATTGGGCGTTACTGGTGATTTCCTAGTAAACGGGTCTATCCTTGCCAGGATAGGGATAGGATGGAGCACCAGTTGAAGGTAATGGGGCGTTAGGATGAATGGGTAGTTTAGGGGCGGTGAACTAGTATAAACGCCACATGTGGAGTGCTGCTGTCGCAGCTCAGGGAACTAGGAGCCTTTTCCATACACCCCCGGTTTATTATCACCCTGGTTGGGATTTCTCTGTCGTACCGTACAGGCCCCTACGCATACTGCAATACTAAAAGCGCAAGCTGTCAAGTGCACCCTTTTCCCTCACACTTCGTCCCACTTTCAGTTTCCAATGTTCATATCTATCACTATATTGCGCCCCCTTTTGCAGACGCAAGCTCCTGTCCAGCCAGCCGCTTGCACAGGTGATTACCCTCCAGAGGTTAATGCACCTAGGCTGAGTCTTCTATATAGTGAGTGCTCAATGTTTCTTAATGCCTGAAATAGGGGTAAGGTTGCCTGTCTGATTCAGCAGGAAATACGGTGAATTTAGTTGCCACAGTTTCTTTACTTAGTTTTATTATTGTATTAGGTGGTGTTTTCTATTTCTACCTTCATTCCATATTCCTGCCAAAGGATTGTGTAGTTGGTTATAGACAAGGGGCGGTGGGATTTTAGGCATTGGGCAAGGCTGGGAGGTGTGTGCCTCGGCCCCAATGTCATGACCTGTTAGTTAGTAGTTGGCTTTCGATATTGTGCCTAAAGTAGTTATAGGGCATGTTGGTATAAGGGGTACAATAATTGGGTACATGGTGCTAGATTCTTATTTCCACCTCCCATACTGAGTGGCATAGGATGTGAGTATTTGGTTTGTTGTTTCTTTCGAGCCCTGTGTCACTCGGAATATGGTAGCTGGCTTAGATTGCTCTACACTTTATGCTAGTAAGCAACGGCATAGGGCACAATGTTTTTTAGTGTCCGAATAGTTTTGGATTATTTGAGATCACTAAAGATCACGATTTTTCTGAACGGTGTCTCCTTATAATTAGTTGTATTGTTAGCTATTTGAAGATATATATCAACTGCTGAGCCCGGAGCCAGCATCTCCACAGATAGTCTAGTCCATTATACTCTTTCTCCTGCGAGCTTTGTCCACAATGACCACACTCACATTGCTGCCTCTTTTAGTTGTTTCCTTTCTTTCATTAGATCTGGTGGAGTTAATGGAAAAAGAACGAAGAAAAGGGCCCCGCGCTTACTTGATAAGCGATTACTCAATTCCCGCGTGTTGGAAGTCTTTGACGCTGCTCGGCATGCTCAGCAAATAGCCCTCAATTTATCCCTTTATTGTTCAGAAGGAGGCTTCGGGTATGCGCTTTGGATTGGTAGGTCTGCCGGGAGGAAAACGGGAGTGCCAGAAGCAGTATGGGAGCATAAAAGAGTTGGATGCATGATGCGCGGGACTCTTCGTGATGCCTGTCTTTCCTTTTTGTTAGCATGGGAGTCCGCGAAACGGGAAAGGGGATATGCGTGGAAGAGTGTGGATATGTGTTGAGATCGATGGAAGGATGGGGGACGATTTTGTTGTGCTCATATATGTTCCTATCTTTACCGTTAGTTGGTTAGTCGTGAGTTGTGCGAGAGGGTGAGCAAGTGAATAAGAGAGAACTTCCCCGCTCCAAGCTGTGCACCCTACATCACCAGCTGTACCGTACTGCTTGGCCGTCCGGAATAGATGGGTGAGACTGCACACGAAACTTCTTAGCGGTGTATTCACGAACAATGTCCAAAAGCTAGAGAAGAGGTGATGGCAGTCGAAGGCGGCAACGGAGGCGATGGGACGTTCTACCATGCGGACTGAACCACTATCCCTGGCCTGGGAGTGATACTTCCATTCGTGACGTGAGAGAAACCACTCTTTCTTTATTTGCGGCGAAGCGAGATTTCTTTACTGTACACCGCGTAAACAAAACCGTCACCTAGAGAAACAGCGCATTGCGCGTGGTTTTAAACGGCGAAACGGCGAAACGGCAACTAAAACGAAATGCCAAGAGTCAAAGCGACACAAACCGTTTCGATCCCCTCCCCGGTGACGGGCCAAGTTTTAACATGGAAAATTTAGAGCCTCACGAAGCTGGTTTAGCACGGGATGTGTGCTACGGTTCGAAGGGGTTGATCCTAGCACATAGTGAAACCGCTTGGCTCGTGATATCGGGCAAGAGGCTGGCACCGCGGAGAGAAAGATGAGCTTCTTAGTCGGGGTTCTGAAGTGTGGGGTGTTCTTAGTAACTTCTTACTCTTAGCTAGAGTTTCCAACTCTCTAGAGGCGGTAGTATGACACTATCAGGGTAGGTAATTTTTCTCGTTCGTGGTTCTGGGTTCTGTTTGAGCCGCGTTGAGCCGCTTTGGTGGAGCCGAGGCTGCAAGAGATTCCCCACCCCCCCCAAACCCTTTCCGGCAACATCCACCCGTCTGTTCCTTCAGTGCCCTGCTCACCTACCCCACTTAAAACACTAGATTTAAACGAAAATTTCCCGCATAAAATTTAACAGCAAAACCGATACCCTAGACAAAATGAGCCAAGTAGTGAATACCTCGAGCATCGCTTACGACAACAATGACTACAACTATGGGAATACCACCATAAACAATTACGGTATATCCGTACCCGATGAGAAACGCCGAATTCTCGAGTGGATATCGCCGCTCGCATCTCGGGAGAGACACCAGGCTGTTCGTGATTTACGGGTGGAGAAAGTAGGAGACTGGCTACTTTCCAACCAAAGCTTTTCTACATGGCGTACATCAGAGGATCGGACGATAAAGCCCGTCTTATTCTGTTATGGACATCTGGGGGCTGGCAAGACGTTTATCAGGTATGAACCGCTGTGGCCTCCCAATTCAGTGCAGTGCTAAAATAGCAGCACAGCTCTCTTGTAATAGATACACTTCTCAATGGGATCGATGAGGATGGTGTGGCCGTCACATATGTGTACTGCGATTTCATGGCTAGGAATATGCAATCTACCAGTTCTGTATTAGGATCCGTGTTGAGGCAGCTTGTCGGAGCATTTGCAGAGATCCCAGATGAGGTACAGCAGGCATTTGAGCGTGCAAAAAGGCAGGCTGGCGGTACCGGGCTCCGGCTTCCTGAGATTCTCGCTATGCTCACTAAATCTCTATCGCGTTTGAAGAGGGGCTTTATCTGTATCGACGCCTTGGATGAGTTCCCTACAAAGCAGCGGGCTCAACTCTGGAACTCTCTGCGGCGCGTTGTTCGGGAGTGCCCAAATACTCGGCTATTCCTTACCGGAAGGCCCCATATGAGAGCGGAAGTGAATGACTATCTTCCCGAAGAAGCTGAAATGGTTGTAATAGAACCAACTTCAGAGGATATCAGGAGATATATTAAAGAGAGGTTGAATGGCGACCCAGACAAGAGTATAATAGGTGAAGAGTTGGTGGCGGATATAAGGAGAGTTATCCCAAAAAGGGTCTCGGGAATGTATGTATTAACATGGGATGTTGAATTCTACGGACTGGGCTAACACCAATCTCCAGATTTCTTCTTGCTTGCCTCGGTATGGACATAATCCTTGCAGCGACGACTATTTACCAGAAGAGGCAAGCACTGGATAGAATTGCCAATGGCCTTGACTTACAGGATGTATACAACTCGACATTAGACCGGATAAGACAGCAGGATGGGGGCAAATCAAAGCTTGGGATGGCGGTGCTGATGTGGGTTTCCCGTTCTGAGCGGCCCTTGCGGTTGGAGGAGTTGTGCCATGCTCTAGGGGTAGACCTAGGCGCGGAAGGGTTTACTATCGACAGTGTACCTTCGATGAGGACCGTACTGAGCTGCACTTTGGGGCTTGTTACAATCGACGAAAATACGTCCACGATCAGTCTCTTGCATCCCACACTTCAAGAGTATCTTGGAGGGAGTCCTACCATATTCGAAACCCCTCAATCAATGATGGCCGAAATATGCCTCATCTATTTGAACTCCCCATCAGTCCGGGAGCGACAGGCAGGACTCAACAAAGCCCTGGAGGCATCGCCGTTTCTTGAATACGCTACATGCTTTTGGGGGACTCATGCAGGTAGAGAGGTGACTGAGCAGGTGAAATCTCAGGCGTTGCGACTACTTGACGGATACGAGAACCATGTATCTGCCGGTATTTTCTGGCGAGAGAGGATACGTAAGTCGGACACCGACAAGGATGTTTATGGAATTAGTGGACTACCGGTACACTGCATCACATTTTGGGGGATTGCGGAAATTGCGATTGCCATGCTGGAAAAGAAAAAATGGGACGTGAATGGAAGTGATTCCAGGGGCGGCACACCGTTGATGTGGGCCATAAGATATGGAAACGATCGGGTGGTGGGGCTACTTCTAAATCAGGGAGATATCAGACCCGGCGTGGTCATTCGAGACGGTCGCACAGTATTCTCATTTGCTGCAGAGTTGGGGCATGAAGGTGCTGTGAAGCTACTTCTCGAGCACAGCGATGTCAACCCCAATTCATCGGATAGCAGCGGCCGAACACCCCTGTCATTTGCTGCCTCGAAGGGACATGGAGGTGTTGTGAAGCTCATTCTGGAACACAGGGATGTCGATCCCGATTCATCGGATAGCAGTGGCCGGACACCTCTGTGGTACGCTGTCATTTCGGGGGATGAGGGTGTCGTGAAACTCTTTCTCGAACGCAAGGATGTCAATCCCAATTTATCGGATAGTAAAGGCCAAACACCCCTATCATTTGCTGCCTCAGGAGGATATGAAGGTGTCGTGAAACTCTTTCTCGAACGCGGGGATGTCAATCTTAATCCGTCGGGTAGCGATGGCCGGACACCCCTATCAATTGCTGTCCAGAGAGGTCATAAAGGTGTAGTGAAACTACTTCTAGGTCGCGGGGGTGTCGATCCCGATTCATCGGATAGCGGTGGCCAGACACCTCTATGGTATGCTGTCATTTCGGAGGATGAGGGTGTCGTAAAACCCTTTCTCGAACGCGAGGATGTCAATCCTAATTCATCGGGCAGCGAAGGCCAGACACCCCTGTCATTTGCTGCCTCGAGAGGACATGAAGATATAGTGAAGCTCCTTCTTAGACGCAAGGACGTTAATCCTAATTCATTGGATGGCAATGGCCGACTCCCGCTAGCATATGCTGCCGCGGGGGGGCACGGGGGTGTACTGAAATTACTTGTGGAAAGCCCGAGTATCGATCCCAACTTACCGGATGGCGACGGCCTAACACCCCTATCGTATGCTGCAAAGTGGGGGCGAGAGGATCTGGTGAAGCTGTTTTTGGAAAATAAGAATATCAATCCCGATTTACCGGATAGAAATGGCCGAACACCCCTGTCGTTTGCTGCCTTGAGAGGACTTGCATGTGTCGTTAAGCGCTTTCTCCAACGCGGGGATGTTAATCCCAATTCATCGGATGACGATGGCCGGACACCCCTGTCACATGCTGCCTCGAAGGGACACGAAGGTGTAGCCAGGCTACTTCTCAAACGCAGAGATGTCAATCCCAATTCACCGGATAGCAGTGGTCGGACGCCTCTATCGTATGCTGTCGCTTCGGGGGATGAGGGTGTGGTGAAGCTCATTCTCGAACGCAAGGATGTCAATCCCGATTCTTCGGATAGTAGTGGTCAGACACCTTTATCGTGTGCTGTTATTTCGGAGAATGAGGGTGTAGTGAAGCTCTTTCTTGAACGCAAGGATGTCAATCCTAATTCATCGGATAGCAAGGGCCGAACACCCCTATCATATGCTGCCTCGAGAGGCCATGAAGGTGTAGTAAAGCTCCTTCTGGGACGCGGGGATGCCAATCCCGATCCGTCGGATGACGATGGCCGGACACCCCTTTCACTTGCTGTTACACAGAGAGGACGTAAAGGTGTAGTGAAACTGCTTCTGAGCCTCAGGGATGTCGACCCCGATTCATCGGATAGCAGTGGTCGGACACCTCTATCATACGCTGTCACTTCAGAAAGTTGCTGTGTAGTGAAGCTCTTTCTCGAGCGCAAGGATGTCAATCCTAATTCATCGGATAGCAAGGGCCGAACACCCCTATCATATGCTGTCTCAAGAGGACACGAAGGTGTAGTGGAGCTGCTCCTAGGACGAGTGGGTGTCAATCCCAATTCATTGGATCGCAATGGTCTACCCCCGTTAGCATATGCTACCGTGGGAGGGCATGGAGGTGTAGTGAAACTACTTGTGGAAAACCGGGATATCGATCCCAATTCAGCGGATGGTGACGGCCTAACACCCTTATCATATGCTGCCAAGTGGGGGCGAGAGGATCTAGTGAAGCTGTTTTTAGAACATAGGGGTATCAATCCCGATTTACCGGATAGCAATGGCCGAACACCCCTATCATATGCCGCCACTTCGGGGGCTGGTGGTATCGTGAAGCTCCTTCTAGAACACCGGGGTGTCAATCCCAATTCACCGGATAATAGCGGCCGGACGCCCCTGTCCTTTGCTGCCTTGCGAGGACATGAAGGGGTAGTGAAGCTGCTTCTGGGCCCCAGGGATGCAAATCCCAATTCATCAGATAGCGGTGGTCGGACACCTCTGTCATATGCTGTCACCTCAGGGAATGTGGATGTAGTGAAGCTCTTTCTCGGACGCGGGGAAGTCAACCTCGATTCATCGGATAACAGTGGTCGAACACCCTTATCATATGCTGCCTCGAGAGGACATGGAGACATAGTGGGGCTCCTTCTGGGACGCGTGGGTGTCAATCCCAATTCATTGGATCGCAGTGGTCAGCCCCCGCTAGCATATTCTGCCACGGGAGGACATGGAGGTGTAGTGAAGCTACTTGTGGAAAACCGGGATATCGATCCCAATTTACCGGATGGCGACGGCCTAACACCCTTATCGTATGCTGCCAAGTGGGGGCGTCAGGATCTAGTGCTGCGGTTTTTAGAACATAGGGATGTCAACCCTGATTTACCGGACAAAAACGACCGAACACCCCTATCATATGCCGCCTCAGCAGGACATGCAGATGTAGTCAAGCTTCTTCTAGGCCGGGGGGATGTCAATCCCGACTCACCGAATAGTAGTGGTCGAACACCTTTATCGTATGCTGTCAAGTGGGGGCGAGAAGATCTAGTGAAGCTGTTTTTAGAACATAGGGATGTCAATCCCGATTTACCAGATAGCAACGGCCGAACGCCCTTGTCACATGCTGCTATTTCGGGGGCTGCTGGTGTGGTGAAGCTGCTTCTGAAACGCGAAGATGTTGATCCCGATTCACCGGACAGCAGTGGCCGAACGCCCCTATCATTTGCTGCCTCGAGAGGATGTGAAGATGCAGTGAAGTTACTCCTAGACCGCAGGGATGTCAACCCTAATTCACCGGATATCAATGGCCGAATACCCCTATCATTTGCTGCCTTGAGAGGACATGAGTGTGTTGTGAAGCTACTTCCAGACCGCCGGGATGTCAATCCTACTCTGCCGGATGATGATGGCCCAACACCCTTGCCATCTGCTACTACGATGGGTAGGAGGGCGTAGTAGAGCTATTATCGGAAGCCAGAGCCTCCAATTGCAAATCGTTGGAAAACCGTGATCGAATGCCAGCCTCTGTCACTAGTGAGATCGCTTCGCATCAGGAAGGAACGATCTTCCACTTAACGCCCCCATCTCTGGTTCTGCCCCATCTGGGCTTCCTCAGAAACAACCACTACCTCTTAAACAGGCTCCTACTGATAGGTCGCACTCATATCTGGCCCTACTCATCATATCTCTGCCCTTGACTCTATTTTAGAATTTCCTTTAATCTTTTTCATTTTTTTATTTTTCGCGCTTTAGAGTACCATAGATCTAGGGTTTCTCGTGGATTATTTCACGCCTTGCACGGCGCTTGGTGGTAATTGGTAATTCCGGGTTGGTTGGATTTGGTGTGTTTTGTAATCTTGTCTGTATGATACTTATGTTTTTTTCACTTCCATTTTTCACTTCCATTCTCTTTATGTACAGTCGTGTAACAAAAGTCCTGGCATCCTGGTTAAATTTTATCGTGCAACTTGCTTCATCTCAACCACCACTGATGGTGCTCAAAGCAAAAATCCAATCACAAGAAACAGAACCTTCTAATTTCTATCCTTCACCTCTAATTGAGGCTGAGGAGGACATACAAAGTGGTATATTTGAGACATTCCTGTCCCATCACTTAGTCTGAGGGTGCCAAGACCTTTGTTACTTGTGCTCGAGTACACGACTGTACACGGGTACAGGGGTAAGTCTGGCGCGGTTCCACGGTTTTTCTAGGTTTATTTCCTATTCTGGGGTGCGCCCGACTTTTGCCCGCCATACAAAAAAAAGCCACAAAACGGGTTTGTATGGGCAAAAACTGTAGTTACCGTATATGGGGTGCGCCCGACTTTTGCCTACCCCCTAGTACGGTACTGGTAGTGTATTGTATTAGTATAAAGTGTATTTATTTATAATACTAATAATAGATATCTTATCACTATCCACATGCCGAGCGTGCCTAAAGTGAATTGCAAGACGAACAATTCCCACTGGCTTTGCCCTAAGTTATCCCCCGCTAGCCGCCCCTCCATCTGGCTCAACTACCCCAGCACACTACTCGTGCCAAGGTTGCGGCGAGCAGCCGCAATCCCCGCATGTTCGCGAGGCAGCTACTCGGAGAGACAGCGCCCTGACAAAGTCATCCTTATTCAAAATAAGAGAGAATACGGCACCGAAAGGGCAACAGAGGGAGAGAGGATGACGATAGCGAGCAACCTAGGTCTATTCGTCGTGCTTGCTTGCTTGCTAAACTGACGGTAATGACAGGAGAATATTGAAAATAAAACATTATCCTCACCCTTCCAACGATCACCACTCGTGTCCACTTCCTTCCACACATAACTCCTCATCACCTTGTCTATCCTTCAAAGAAACAAAAGGAAAGAAACATTCTGCGCTATCCCCAAACAAAAGAAATGTATCACAAAGGCTTCTTGATCCTAATATCCAACTCTTGTTCCTCCTTCATTTCCGTAGCCTCCATGCTTTCCTTTAACTATTCATCCTTCTATCCGTCTATCAATGAAACATTTTTCTTAACCTCCGTAATTTCATGAAACAAAAGAAAACAAAAGAAACTCTAGTATGGCGAGCAACATTTCCAACAATCTCTGGTGACTAGTTTAACACCAAAAATAAGGTTTTTCAGGGAACTAGCACTTGACCACCTACACGGAAAATAAATCGATTCTTGGCGAAATAGTGGTTCTGGATCTTCCAATTGTGATATTCCAATCTCGGACCATATAACGCAATATTGGACGAACTATGGCGATATGGAATTAGCGATTCTAAAAAACATGTATCTTTTTCCCACGGGCGCTCAGGCAAATTCTCTGCGCTTGGATCCAGTTTTAGGATAGGCCACACCAATTGACATGCACTGCCCATAGAACTAAAGGATTTATTATAAAAATGTGAATTTCAGATTCGCTAAGTATTTAGATATCTATTGATACAAGTGTAGCCTTCATTTTAAATTGATTAAGAGATGGGGATGCAAATCGGGATTTCATGCAGTCCGAATTTTAGCTCGTTTGACCTTTTCGGTGGCACTTGGGCCCACCAATGATGACTTTTGTCAAAAACTATACATACCCCCAGCCCCCCCAGCTAGTGTTCCCGTGGGTTGTCCAGTCCATACCACCACTTTCCCCCGCGAGCCTTGTCCCAGTGATCTCACTCGCATTGCTAGTCCTTTAGTTGTTTCTTTTGTTTATTAGTGATCTGGTTGGTAGAGTTGGATGGAGAGGGAATTAAGAAAATGGCTTTCAGATTTACAGCACTTGCTTTATAACTTAGGTGATTATTTCATTCCTGCGCGCATTGTGTTTCTTCAGGGGATGGTTTTGTTTATATGATGTAAAGAATTGCTGGTTAAATGGGTAATCTCTTTCACATGGCGAATAGAATTATCACTTCTAGACTAGGAGCAATTATTTAATTCGTATGGTTGAACTTCTTTCTTGCCTCTGTTACCGCCCCTAGCTATCCTAGATAGCTAAATGCAGAGGGCTACCCGGCAAACCGGGGGATCCGGGACAACAAGTTAAGTTTTGGCTTGGAAAAATTTAGAACTCACAGAAATTCGAATCGGGTAGTGAGGTGTTCAGATTATTGAGATCCGAGATAGCGGGGGGGGGGACTGGTCCCGTGCAAGAATTTTGAAAATCCTGGCCGCAAAGGGCTGTTCCCGCACACCTAATATCTGGCAAAACTTTTGTTCAGTCACCTGGATACTTATTCTCACCTCAAGCATTGACGAGTCCATTAGGGGGCTTCTTGGGAAGCAAACTTCTCTAAAAAAATATAGCATATGCCGTGTATTTGGTTTGGGACATCCAGTGAACCTCCATTCTAGCTGGTGTTGGGGAAAAACACTACCCAGGGAGGCACTAGATGAGAGCAGAATCGATGTGAAATTACTCGAATGTCATGTTGAGTAGGTGCGCATGATTTCCAGGGCGGGGAAAATAATTGGATAAGGCTGCTGTCCAACACCGGCAGGGCAACGGATGGGTCGTTCCATCTCCCACCCCTCACAGAGTCCATCGACTATAGTACCAGCACAATACCTCAACCTTCCGCCCATTCTTCCCCAGAACGAATTTCAACAAGAAAGCTGATTGCTAGACGACATGAATTCGGTAACACGTCAAAAACCCGCCATTTCAATAGATAGCGACTGTGGTGATGCCACAGACAGTTATAAAAACGTGTGGAATAACTGCGATATATCGGTAGCCGATGAGAAACGCGCCATTCTGGGGTGGCTGTCTCCCCTTGAGCCTCGCGAAAAACATCAGGCTATAGGCATACGCCGAGTGGCTGGGGTGGGCGACTGGCTTCTTCTTACGAACGAGTTTACTCAGTGGAGTCAAAGTGGAGATGGAAGTGCCAAGCCTGTCTTATTTTGTTACGGAGGTCCCTGCGTTGGAAAAACTTATCTCTGGTATGGATGGCGGCCACCCTTAAAGAGTACGAGCGAGGCTAAATAGTAGCAATAACAGCTCCCTTGTGGTAGATAGGTTGTGTGATCAGGGAGATACAGGCGATATGGCTGTAGCATGTGTGTACTGCGACTTTCATGCTCAGAATGAACAATCGGCAACGGGGCTACTTGGAGTACTGGTAAAGCAGGTTGTTAGCGCACTAGAACCGATCCCAGACGAGGTACAGAGGGCGTTTGAGGATTCGAAGGGGGAGGTGGGTGGTCGCCGACCCTTGCTTCCTGATATGCTCGAGATGCTCGTCAAGTCTCTGTCATGCCTACCGAAGGTATTTATATGCATAGATGCATTGGATGAATTTCCCGCGAAACACCGGCCGGAACTTTGGGAATCTTTGCAGCAAATTGTGTGGAAGTGTCCAAACACTCGGCTATTCCTTACTGGAGGGCTTCACATACGTGACGAGGTACAGAAATATGTTAACGGAGTTTCTGAGATTTTGTCAATAAGTCCTAGGGAGCATGATATCGGGTTATATATTACGATGAGGCTGAACAGGGACTCAGAGCCGGATGCAATGGACGAGAAATTGGAAGCCGATATTCTAAGAATTATTCCGGAGGTGGCCTCGGGGACGTATGTGTTCTCCCGATGGGTTTAATTCTAGAGGCAGAGCTAATGGTGATCACCAGATTTCTCCTTGCTTCTCTCAATATGGACGCAATCCTTGCAGGGGCGACCATTCACCAGAGGAGGCAAGCACTTCATAGGATAACTAAGGGCCTTGGTTTACAGGATGCATACGACACGACGTTGGATCGGATAAGGCTCCAGAGTGGAAGCAGATCTAAGCTTGGAATGCAGGCACTCATGTGGATTTTTCGCTCTGAGCGGCGCTTGCGATTAGAGGAGTTGTGCCATGCGCTTGGAGTAGAACTAGGAGCGCAAGATTTTAACATCCGCAATGTACCTTCGATATGGACTATACTGGGCTGTACTTTAGGACTTGTTACAATTGACAAAAACGTATCAACGGTTCGTCTCTTGCATTCTACACTACAAGAGTATCTTGAGCAGCGTCCAACCCTATTCGTAACTGCTCATTCGATGATGGCCGAAATCTGCCTCACCTATTTGAATTATCAGTCAGTCCGGGAGCTGCAGCCTGACTTTGATAAAGCCCTGGCGATGTCACCGTTTCTTGAATACGCTGCATGTTTCTGGGGAACCCATGCAGCCAGGGAGGTGACCGAGCCAGTAAAATCTCAGGCGCTACGACTCCTCGAGGGATACGAGAATGATGTATCTGCCACAGTTCTCTGGCAAAAGAAGGCACGGAAGCGGCGCTTTGAGAGGGATGTTCGTGGAATTGGCGGACTACACTGGATCGCGTTTTGGGGGATTCCAGAAATTGCGATTACTATGCTGGAGGCGAAAAAATGGGATGTGAATGGACACGATTCTAAGGGTGACACACCATTGATGTGGGCTGTAAGATATGGAAATGATAGGGTGGTGGAGCTACTTCTAGGGCAGGGAGATATCAGACCTGATGTAGCTATTCGGGACGGTCGCACAGTATTCTCGTTTGCTGCGGAATCGGGGAATGAAGATGCCGTGAAGTTGCTTCTGGAGCACGGAGATGTCGCTCCCGATTCATGGGATGATGATGGTCGGACACCCCTATCATTTGCCGCGTTGGGAGGACATGAAGGTGTTGTGGGGCTGCTTCTGGAGCGTGGAGATGTCGATCCTGATTCATCGGATGACGATGGCCAAACACCCCTATCACATGCTGCCTCGAAGGGACACGAAGGTGTAGCCAGGCTACTTCTCAAACGCAGAGATGTCAATCCCAATTTATCAAATAGCGGTGGCCGGACACCTTTCTCATATGCCGCCACCTCGGGTTCTGGGGGTGTGGTGAAGCTCTTCTTCGAACGCGGGGATGTCAATCCCGATTTCATGGATAGCAGTGGTCGAACACCTTTGTCATATGCTGTCATTTCGCAGGATGAGGGTATAGTGGGGCTGTTTCTCAAACGCGGGGATGTTAATTCCAATTCATCGGATAGAGAAGGCCGAACACCGTTATCATATGCTGCCTCGGGGGGGCGTAAAGGTGTAGTAAAGCTGCTTCTAGGGCACGTTGATAATCCTGATTCTTCGGATAATGAAGGCCGAACACCCCTATCGTATGCTGCCTCAAGAAGATATGACGATTTAGTGAAGTTGTTTTTGGAATGCGGGGATGTCAATCCCGATTCATCGGATAAAGAAGGTCGAACACCGCTATCATATGCTGCCTCGGGGGGGCGTGAAGCAGTAGTGAAGCAGCTTCTGCGGCGCGGGGGTGTCGATCCCAATTCATTGGATAGCAGTAGTCGATCCCCGCTATCATATGCTGCCGCGGGGGAGCATGAAGGTGTAGTGAAGTTGCTTGTGGAAAGCCCCGATATTGATCCCAATTCAGCGGATAGCGATGGTCTGACGCCCTTATCGTATGCTGCCAAGTGGGGGCGGGAGGATCTAGTGAAGCTGTTTTTAGAACGCAGGGGTGCCAATCCTAATTCGTGGGATAGCAATGGTCGACCCCCGCTATCATATGCTGCCGCGGGGGAGCATGGAGGTGTAGTGAAGTTGCTTGTAGAAAGCCAGGATATTGATCCCAATTCATCGGATAGCAATGGCTTGACACCCCTATCGTATGCTGCCAAGTGGGGGCGAGAGGATCTAGTGCAGCGGTTTTTAGAACATTGGGGTGCCAATCCTGATTTACCGGACAGAAGCGGCCGAACACCCCTATCATTTGCTGCTTTGGCAGGACATGAAGGCGTAGTGAAGCTGCTTCTGGGTTGCAGGGATCTCAACCCCAATTCATCGGATAGCAGTGGTCGGACACCTCTATCATACGCCGTCATTTTGAGGGATGAGGGTGTAGTGAAGCTCTTTCTCGAACGCGAGGACATCGATCCCGATTCACCGGATAACGATGGCCGAACACCCTTATCATATGCTGCCTCGAGAGGACACGAAGGTGTAGTGAAGCTGCTTTTAGGATGTGGGGATGTTAATCCCAATTCATTGGATCGCAATGGTCAACCTCCGCTATCATATGCTGCCACGGAGGGACACGCAAGTGTAACGAAGTTACTTGTGGAAAGCCCGGATATTGATACCAACTCAGCGGATAGTGATGGCCGAACACCTCTATCGTATGCTGCCAAATGGGGGCGGGAGGATCTAGTGCAGCGGTTTTTAGAACACGTGGATGTCGATCCCGATTTACCGGATAACAATGGCCGGACGCCCCTATCATATGCCGCCTCAAGAGGGCATGAAAGTGTAGTGGAGCTGCTTCTAGGACACGCAGATGTCAACCCTAATTCATTGGATAGCAACCGTCGACCCCCACTATCATATGCTGCCGCGGGGGGACATGGAGGTGTAGTGAAGCTTTTCCTCAAACATGGCCATATCAATCCCCATTCCTCGGATAGTAGTGGTCGGACACCTCTATCATATGCTGTCATTTCGGGGGATGAGGGTGCAGTAAAGCTCTTTCTCGAACGCGAGGATATTAATCCTGATTTACCGGATAGCGAAGGCCGAACACCCCTATCATATGCTGTATCGAGAGGAGGTGAAGGCCTAGTGGGGCTGCTTCTGGGGCGCGGAGATGTCAATCCCAATTCATTGGATAGTATTGGTCGACCTCTGCTATCACAGGCTACCGCGGGGGGGCATAGAGGTGTAGCCAAGCTACTTGTCCAAAGCCCGGGTATCGACCCCAATTCAGCGGATAGCGATGGCCGAACACCCCTATCGTATGCCGCCGAGTGGGGGCGAGAGGATCTAGTGCAGCGGTGTTTTGATCATTGGGGTGTCAATCCAAATCTACCTGATAGCAATGGTCGAACACCCCTATCATTTGCTGCCTCTAGGGGACATGAAGGTGTAGCGAAGCTGCTCCTGGGATACCGGGATGTCAATCCCAATTCACCCGATATCCATGGCCGAACACCCCTATCATTTGCTGCCTCAGGGGGACATGAAGGTGTAATCAAGCTGCTCCTGCGACACCGGGATATCAATCCCAATTCATCAGATGGCAATAACCTGACACCGCTATCATATGCTTCCATTTCCGGGGCTCCGGGTGTGGTGAAGCTACTTCTAGAATCCCCTAGTATCAATCCCAATTCACCGGATAGTAGCGGCCGAACACCCCTATCGTTTGCTGCCTCAAGGGGATATGGAGGTGTAGTGAAGGTGCTTCTAGGGAATGGGGATGCTAACCCCAATTCACCGGATTACAGTGGCCTGACACCGCTGTCATATGCTGCCATTACCGGGGCTCCGGGTGTAGTGAAGCTGCTCCTAGATTCCCCCGGTGTCAATCCCAATATACCGGATAGTAGCGGCCGAACACCCCTGTCATTTGCTGCCTCGAGAGGACATGAAGGTGTAGTGAAGGTGCTTCTGGGGCGCGGCGATATCCATTCCCATTCACCGGATCACAATGGTCTAACACCGCTATCATATGCTGCTATTACCGGGGCTCTGCGTGTAGTGAAGCTGCTTCTAGATTCCCCCGGTGTCAATCCCAGTTCACCGGATAGCTGCGGTCGAACACCCCTGTCATTTGCTGCCTTCAGAGGACATGAAAGTGTAGTGAAGGTGCTTCTAGAATGCGGGGATGTCAATCCCAATTCCCCGGATCACGATAATCAAACACCCTTGTCATATGCCACCATGATGAGGCACGAGAGTGTAGTGAAGATATTTTCGGAAGCCAGAAACTCCAATTCCAAATCGTTGGAAAACCCTCATCAATTGTACTTATACCTAGCCCTATTCATCCTTATCTCTACCCTTGGCCCTACTTTGGGTTTTCCTTTTTTCCTTTTGATTTTATTCCTGTTTGTTTTTCTATTTTCTTGTTTTTCACGTCTATAGAGTATTATAGGTATGGGGATTCCTATGAATAATTTCGCGCCATCCACAGCGCTTAGCGATAATCAGTATTTCAGTTTTAGTTAGATTCAGAGTGTTTTATAATCTTGTCTATACGACTCTTATGTTTCTTCAAAATCTATTTTTCGTCGAGATTCTCTTTGTCTAATATCCATAGTGTATCATATCACTAGAAGTATTAATTCATAGTAATACACATCTTACTACTAGCCAGCCAGCAGGGGGTCTAACTATTCGAGGGAGTTGCCCGTAGATGTACGCAGCTGATGGTTCGCTCCGAGAACATCGGGGTCGGTATATATTGAATTAAGCCCAAGGCGATATGGGGGCAAAATATGCTATGTACTAAATCAGGCATTCAATTTATTATCACCTCCCCAAGCTCGACCTTGCAAGGGAATTAAGCGAAAATCTGTAAAAAAAAAAAAAAAAGCGGTAAACTACTTCTGAGGCTTCATGGATTGGGTTCGAGGATGTCGAATTTTTTCGCCGTATGCAGGCAATGGTATAGGTGTCCAGTTTACGACATTTGCTACTGGTACTGCGGAGGACGGCCGGGGACCTTGGGGGACGGCCGACTGCAGAGATGGAACGAGTGATGTTTTATGATGTAATAATGATTTGTTCCGTGTATGATTTCAACTTAGGTTAGTACCGGAGGTCCAAGTTATAGGACTATAGTCCTCTAGAGTCCGTCCGGCTTCACCTTCTCGGGCGTAGTCCGTCCTAGCACCCCAAAAAAGACGGACTAGGAGCTGTAACCCATCCCGTCCTACTCCGAAGACGGACGGACTGGACGGCTGGGAACACTGGCCATGTTAGGAAAATGAGTCACCCACAGCAACTTTCGACACAAGATCCAGGCACCAAATCGCCGACAGAGATGGTGTTTCGAGAGATTTTAAGGTACAGAACAAAAACAAACTCGGAGCCGACAGCACTGCGATCTAGAACACAAGGACTGCCAACTGCGCACAAGGTAAATCCCCTCGGATGAAAGAAAATCCCACAAGCTAGTATTAATTCAATTAGATGCAAGCCATATACCGACTTTCCAACAAAGTCTAGTATTATACCACAGAGGGGGGAGGGTGAGGTGACGGGGAAGAGCCGGAAGCGTAAAGAAAAGTTCAACTTATCCAGGTTCTTGGGTTATCTATGCACTAATAACTCTCGGCAATCCTCAAATCTTCTTCTGAAACTAGTCACCTCGCTTCCTTGCATAGGCTAAGCAGGCACTCTCCTATTGGAACCTAAAGAAAACACTAATGAATGAAGGGGTGAAAGTGCGATCACAATAGGCTCTGTGGGCAGCTGAACATGGAAGAATGGTAGGCTAGATGGCTGCTCCGTCTCTCTAAGGACAGGCCAGGAGATATGTATCTCCGTATAACTAACAACTTCAGAAACCCCTGAAACTCAACGAACTCTAAAGAAACGCACTAGGCTGGCAAATCCTAATTCCCAGCCATCTCAAGCTATCTAGAGCCATCCTGGTATCTCATGATCTTCCGTGATCCCTAAAGCCTATGTGTGATGCTGACTACCGAATGCATAATGACATCAGGTATGAAACATCGTGGAACTGAATACCCGATACCTGATGCCCGATGGCAATGAGTATCAGCAAAACCGGAATCCGGTATCCTATGCCTAGCGGTACAAGATATGAAAGCAACAATCCACTGTTATGTGCTGCTCACCGCGCACCTCAAAACCAAATGCCTTGTAACCGTATATCTTCCAGCCACATACTGTAAAACCGCATAACTGCATGACCACATAAACACATGCCCTGTAGGCAATCTAGCATCTCCCCATTTCCTTCAAGGAAAAGTGCATCATCAACTATTATCCTCACAGCACGGGAGTCACCAACAATGGGGCTAAGATATACTAAGACAAGTGTGATTTTATCCCCTACAGTACGGTACCGCATTAACTAGTAAACTGTGTTGGAAGTCTTTGATGCTGCTCGGCATGCTCAGCCTACCGCGCGGGCGCATAGCTTTGTTGTTTAGACAAAGGCTTCGGATACGCGCTTAGGATCGATACAGCGCCGAGAGGAGTACGGCTCTGAAGAGGTCGGATACTGGAAAGAGGAGGTTGCGCAGAGGCTATAGAGAACAGAAGTTCTGTGATGTTTGTCTTTCTTTTGTTAGCATGAGAGTTTGCGGAAGGGAAGGGGGGACATGTGTGGAAGAGAAGTCCCACTCTAAGTTGTGCATCGGCGATCGAAGTCTTTTGTTGCTTTGCTCTTGGCCTTTTGTTTCATTGCCGTCTTTTCGCCTTCCCTCGTCCGTCGTTCAGCCATTCTCTTGTACTAGAACATATCAGTTAATGCGATACCGGTACTCGAGTACTTCCTCAGCAGAATAGAACTAACTTAGCCCCCACACGCTACTACAAATGAAGAAACTAAATCTTGGCGGATAAGCACCAGTAGCAAAAGGATGTCTATCGGTATCACTTCGCGGCAATGGTCGACGGCGAGATGGCATCGCCGACGTGGAAGTTCACATAGTCGATGATGTGAGAAGGCACACACAAACACTATTTGTTCCACATAAACTATAATAACACTTAAACGGAGGGGAAGCGGTAGGAAAGAAAATACAAAAAGAAGTGCAAATACCCAACGCTTGCTCCACATACAAGTATCCCTCACTCCTAGCGAACAAAATTTTGATAGCCCGCCACCCACCACCCACCATCCCCAACCCGTAACCCCCGCCACCCCCACCACGGCCCCCATCATCCCGGGCAGGCCCAGAGAGCCTCCCACACTGGTGGGAACCGGTACCGGTGGTCCGGCCAATATGGCACCAGCATTGTGTATCACTTCGTCGGGTAGTTGTCCTTGCCCAGCACTGCAGTCCTCAAAATCGCATCACTCGGCAGCTGTTAGTCGTGACCCCGTTGGGTCTGGTTTCCTTGGCAGTCTCTCGCGTACACACCGATTCAGAGTCTATAACTCACTGTAGTTTACTTGATATATGCCCACCACCTCCAGAAGCAGAAATCTCAAGTAACCTTCATCATAGTCCTACTCTTTGCGCTCCTCGTGGAGAGCAATACATTGATGAAATTGGATTTCGGCCTCAGGGTAGGAACGCATATTCAGAAGATACAGTGCCACGCGGACACCAAGTTCTTCGGCAATGGGATCTGTTGAATTTTTAGTCACGGCAAGTGCATGTGGGATAAATGCACGGTCAAAACATCGCCCCTTATCCGGAGTGGGAGGGAAGAGCCGTGAAATCGCTTTCACTGCAGCTGCCCTCCCTTGGTTCAGCTCTCTGGGTGGTAAATACACATGTAAGGCCAATTGGACTAAACGATCAAGATGGTAGGATATCTTGTCCCCACATTTGGCAATCGTAACAAGCGAGAATCCCGATAATTTTCCAATTGCACAACGAAGATCAGCCGAATGATCGATCCCTTCCAGACCACACTGGGTTAGTAGCTCCTCAGGTATGTTTTGGTGATTGAAGAGTGCCATTAGCCGTAGAAGATCCGCCGCTAGGGGCATCTGTTGCTTGATTTGGTCGAAGGTGGCAAAGTGCGTGCTCAGGATACTTTCATGGGCGGCTTCTCGTTGGATGTCATAAAATGGCCGCGAAAGTAGGTCCTTCATTCGTTCCTCATTCTCCTGGAAAATAGTCCAGTAGATGGATGGCGGTGTTGCAGTCTTGGTCATGTAGGCTGCGGAGCCTACGACACCCAATGGCAGGTGATGTACTGAGCACAGGATAGCTGCAACATCCCCCTTTTCTTTATCCTCCAAACTGTCCCAGCTGCCAAAGTGTTCCGAAAACAACTTCAGGGCCTCTTCTTCCTCCATTTTTCCGACCTCAATCATTTTCCAGCCCTGCCACGATGCAACCTGTCGAGATCTAGTTGTAAATATCAGAGTCCCACTAGTCCCTTGCGGTATAAACTTGGCGATTGGGCTGTTATTGGCAACGAAATCGGCCTCGTTATCGGCGTTGTCGATAACCAGAATCCAGTTACCACTGTTTCGGCCTTCAAGCCACCTCTTCACACTCAGCAGTCCCGCTTCGTCTGTCTCGGTGCTGACTAGAGGAATTCCAACATGTTGTGCAATAGCCCTGAAGCCCTCACTAAATTTTGATACCCCACTTCCTTGCACCCAGAAAATATTACAATTGTTCTCAGTGGCGCGCTGATAAACGTATTCGAGGGCAATCTGAGTTTTGCTAAGTGATGTTAGTGCACTCTTCATATCATACTACAAGATATTTAATAAATACCGTATTAACTGAAATAAGAGAACTTTGTCTTATGGCGTCCAAGTTTCCCTTTTAGGTAACGGGTTGTTTTGTTATGTTGGTATTTTCTCCCATCACCATCGAAATGGGAAACCCATACTCCTTGAGACAAAGTTCTCTTATCTGAGTTAATGTGGTGCTAGTACTTACCCGGAACCGCCTAATCCATGGAGTGCGACCCGGCTGTGACCCTCGCGCTCGGAAAATCTCTTGACCTCCTCAAGGAGACTTTGGCGGCCAGTGAACCTACTGTTCCTGCAATACGGAATTAACCGATGAGGCTCAGGCGCTTATTGCAGTTGGGATAGCAGGTTAGCTCTTTGCCGAATATCTCTCAGGGATCCTGATAATACCTGCCTCTCCTGCACCAGATACACCACCTTGATTTCGAACAACAAAATCGGTCCTACTGGGCAGCACAAACTCGAATTTATTATTATAACTGTCATAAGTATTGTTATCACCCTTATTCCCGCTGCAGCATCCGAGGATGTCGGATTGGGTTTGGGTAACCCTAAAAAGGTTGTCAGATATGTGGGTCTTATCTTTCGCACCGGAAAGTCTAAAGGAGAGAGTGGCATACTGAGCCATCGGGTTTGGTATTGGGATATGGCTCGATCCAGAGTTGTTTTCGAAGATCGGATATGATCGTAAAAAGATCTCGCAAGCTCGTTCGGAGTGATATCTGTTTGTGCACCTTGAGGTAAGTGGATGGGACAAGATTCGCTTGGCTGAGAGCCTCACCTTGGACGCCGAGGTGAATAATTCCCCGCGTCTAGATCTGTTGTGGGGCAGAAACTCTAGTGAGCGGCGCCCAAGTCCGGGGAGGGCTAAAATTTTGGTGTACCGGTAGTGTGTATGTATCGGGGTATAGAATCGATGGAAGAATTTAGGAAACGGAGGACAGAAGCCTGAGGGGCCTGGCGAAAGAAAGAACAGTGAAAATTGGAGAAAAGCGTGTGCCCCACATTCGCCAGCTCTGAACAAGTTTAGGCAAAATAATTGGCTGAGCTTCACTTAGGATTTGGACCACGGCAAGTCCACTGCAGGCTTGAGTGGATGTTGGCTATTGGACGCCATAAAATAGGTGAGACAACGGTATGAGCCTCTTGACTGGGATGTGCTCGAGTATGATACAAGTGCGGTAGTTTCCTGAGGCTCACAATAACCGCCAAGACCCTTTCAAGTGCTTGTATTTCCACCGAGGTGCTTAGGTTATCGAGGTAACCATTTGCTAGGTTGGCAACACTCACATGCATATGCTAGAATTGGTGGTGTCTCCTACTTGCACAGCTAGTAAGGTTTATTGAAAGCAAAACCAATGTTTTATTCGAGTAGTTGTTTGACATTCCCACTATTGCCGTTATTGTCCCAGATCGCGCCTGAGTTTTTAAGCACTGCTCCGCTCGTTTTGTCTAGCGTATCGAATTCAATGTGTGAAATATACCCACAGCCGATGAGAAACTCCAAGCTCTAGAGTGGTTATCTCCGCTGGTTTATAGGGAAAGGCACCAAGCCGTCTGCGACACACGGTTGGAGAGAGTGGGAGACCCCAACCAAAGGTTTTCTACAGGGTGCACATCAGAGGGCGGGACGGCGGGATCAAGGTTCGCCCTATTCTGCTATGGAATCCAGGGCTGGCAAGACGTATATCAGGAATGAATCATCGCAGTCCCCGGTCCAGCGCCATGCTAAAAAAGCAGCGCAGCTCCCTTGTAATAAATACACTTCAATGAGATTGATGGGGACTGTGTAGCCGTCACTTATGTATACAGTGACTTCAGCTTTCAGAATACGCAATATGCGAGCACGCTGTTGGCGTCAGCGTCGAGCAGACATCCCAGGTAGGGTGCGGAAGGTGTTTGAGCATGCAAAAAGGGCCAGCTGGTCTTTGTGGGCTCTGGCTTCCCGATATTCTCGGTATGCTCACCAAGTTTCCTCCGAGTTTAGAGCCCGGATTCGTCCGTGCCGGCGCTTTAGACGGGTTCCCTACAAAGCATCGGCTCTAACCCTGGAATTCGCTACAGTGTATTTTCCGGGAGTGCTCAAATGCCCGGCTATTCCATACCGGAAGGCCTTAGATCACAACTGAAGTGGGGTCAATTTTCCGGGAGAAGCTGAGATGGTTACGATAGAACCAACTTCAGACGATATGGGAAGATATATTCAGGAGAGGGTGAGAGATCGCCTAGAGTACGATGGACGAGAAGTCGCGAGTAGATATAAAGAGAGTTATTCTAAAAGGGATCTCCGGATAATATATATTAACCCGAGGCGTCGAATTCCACAGACTGTGTTAGCCACGATCTCTAGATGTCTTCTGGCTTACCTCGGTATAGACGCAATTCTTGTGGCGATGCACACCGACCCTTGTCCGATCCATCCACCTCTCCGCCCATCTGCTTTCGCCCAACCATCCTTGATTGGTCTGGCGGGAGGGGAAGTGATGGGAATTTACTACTCATACTCTCTACGATTCCGCACTCATTTGTTTCTTCTTGTCTGAGCTCTACCCTAAATTACCGCTATAAGCCGCGATCCCAGAAAACGATATTTCGCCCTATAAACTCCCCTGCCAGGTAATGTTTTCTTTTATTATAGGAGCTAATGTTGAGGAAGGAGCTCATAAACTTTCTCCTCCCATGCTCCATATTATGTAAACCTCCCTCCCTCCTACCTCTCTATTGAGATCTGAAGTGTTTTTTTACACTGGCCTAGCCAACGGTTCCTGGTAAATTTACAGTAAGTTACAGTGCTGTTCCTTAAGGTATGATGTATGCCCTAAACCCTGTTTTCGTGTTGGAGCGTCCTTCCATATCCGGTATGGTTGACCGCAGGGTGGTACGTCAGCCGGGGACGTGGCCGTGATGCGGCGGCGAGTGAGGCCGCATGAGCCAGAGAAATCATGACTGCGTCATTCCTGTGTAAATGGTCGGGTTCTCCCCCCACCTCTCTCTTAATCAACAATCAGCCGCCCTAATAGTTCGAACTTGGAGCCCGACGAGTGATATCCTGTGATGTTAGACTTTATCTGTGATCTCCTAGTAAATGAGCCTATCCACATTCAGTATGGAGGGCCAGTGAAAGGGAATACTGTGGTAGGATGAATATCCAGTATAGGGCTATCAGTCAATGTAGATATGGTATAAGGAGGACTCCCAGACAATTTGGAAAATTTTCTGTCCACTCCCAGTCCATAGCAGACTCGATTTTCTTCTAATATGTACTGGAATAACAAAATGCCAAGAGGGCGATCTGATCATCTGATAAGAAATGTGAGTGAGTGATTGTTTATGAGGAATAAAGTGCAATTTACATAAAGTATTAGGGCTATTATTGCAAGTGACTGCCAATACAGGGTTTATTAAAAAGACACAAAGTAAGGCATTCTATTCTGCACACTATTTAAGAAAGAATTTATACTCTTATTCCATTCTCTCTATTCTTCAATACACTTCCTGATAACTCAGGTATCTTTTTCAACTAGTTATTTTTCCGACAGTGGAATAAGCCTGCTTCGATATCCACCATTTTCAGCTTATACCTATTTGTCTTGCGAATATATTTGTGTGAGACACTTGATCCTGTTGTAGACAAGTGTATTAGTGGGAAGGTTGGGAGAAAAATTGATATTATCTTTGTAATAAAAACAGAGAAGGTTAACAGATTATAGGTCATCAAATGGATACACAAGGATGTCGAAAGTGTAGGCAATCCAAGCCATTAGTGTATTTTGATACCGATAGAATGAGAGTTTCCAGGAAGGCTTGCCGCATATGTTTGGTAAGATATAATAGTTATTTTATTGATGGAGATTGATTTACTAACATATACTATGAAGGGGAGAGATAGAGAAGAACGTCGACGTCAGATAGCAAATACACCTGCTATACTTCTGCCAAATGATGCACCCGATATTCCTCAAATTGTTCTACCTCCAATTATCCCAGTTATTCCTCCTTTTATTCAACAGTTTCCTCTGGCTTTTACAATTTGAATGAGTTCTTGGAAGACAATAGAGCTGGGCAGAATGGATGTTCAATGCCCAAAATGCAAGTCTTTTCACTGGATTGATGAGCGGAGTCATCCAAGTTCCAAGAGAGCCCACAAATTTGAGTCGTGCTGCAAGAAAGGAGATGTTGTTCTTCAGAGCCTACCTGATCCGCCTGACATACTCAAAGAATTACTCTCTGGAGAGAATGCCGAGAGTAGGCACTTCCGAAAGCATATTCGAGAATATAATAGCACACTCTCCTTTACCTTTCTCAAATATTCACCAGATCAACGAGTTGCGCATCTTGGACCAGGGATATAGTGTTTTTAAATACATGGAGAGTTATATCACCTTCAAGGACCTTTGAATCCAATACCTGGTCAGCGACCTCAGTTCACACAGTTATTCCAGTTTGATTCAGAGTATGCAGCCAATATGAGACATGAGAGCCATACAAATTTGAAGGCTGGAATATTGCTCAGGCTAACTAATATGCTACATGATATATATCCCTTTATTGGTCTCTATAAGACAGCACGGGAATGACTTGATGAACAGGCCTACCAGAATCCTGGAGAAGTTGTACAGGTTATATTAAACCCACAACTCCGACTGGTATTGGAAGTTCGATCAGACCAGAGACGCTACAATCTTCCAACAGCGAATGAAGTTGCAATAATTGTACCAACTGAATATCAAGAGAGTGGGTTTCGAGATATTATCCTAGCAAAGCGAGCAGGGAATGGGGAGAATGGATTTTCAACACTCAGTGCAAACCATGCTGCATATATGCCTTTGCACTATGTGCTATTATTTCCAGGAGGCGAGCTTGGCTGGCATTGGGCACTTGAGCTTCAGAATCGTGATGGAAGACGACAAATAACACATTTATCTCAGAGGGAATTTTACCACTACCGCCTTCATGTATGATGTGATGAAACAACTTTACTATTTGAGTCTCAGAGACTCTTTCAGCAATACTTGGTGGATGCATGGGCCGCGTGTGATCAGAATAAGCTTGCTTGGCTATGATCCCACCAGAATAATCTCCGAGCTGATGTGTACAATGGATTGGTTGATGCTGTCTTTCATCAGAATGCGAATCCATCAAACTTGGGCCATTCTGTCATCCTCCCCTCAAGTTATACCAGTGGAGATCGATTTATGCAACAGCTTTTTCAAGACAGTATGGCAATAGTACGGCATTTTGGACGACCTACTCTTTTCATAACCTTTACAGCCAATCCACGTTAGGAAGAAATAACGAAGGAGCTTCTGCCCAACCAAACTGCTATTGATCGACCTGATCTGGTTGCTCGCGTTTTCCATCTTAAGCAAAAGGCTCTGCTTAAAGAACTTAAGAAGGATAACATTTTTGGCGAATTTTGTGGCTGTGTGTGGACAATTGAGTATCAGAAGAGAGGACTGCCACACATGCATCTTCTGTTATTTCTTAAGACAGATGAACAATTTTTAACTCCAGAAAATATCAACCGAATAATCAGTGCTGAGTTGCCTCTACCAACTTCGACAAGATCTCAGGAGCTTTTAGGAGTTATTCACTCATGTATGATTCATGGACCCTGTAGTCCAGAGTTTCCTAATGCTCCTTGCTCTATAAGCAATGGAAATACTGGGCCAAAGTCATGCTCCAAGCACTTTCCCAAACCTTTTATTAAAGAGACTTTGGTTCAAGGGAATGGCTATCCAGAATATCGACGAAGAAACAATGGCCAGTCTTCTGAAATTCCTATTCGCAATGAACCTCGGGGTGCCACATTTTTAGTTGACAACCGATGGGTTGTTCCACACAATCCCTATCTTTCCTGGAAATACCAAGCTCATATTAATGTTGAAGTAGGTGCATCAGTACAGGCAATTAAATATATATATAAGTATATATATAAGGGATCTGATCAGGCTACTATGCATGTTGATTCAATCCATGATCAGATAAAACAATATCTTCAAGGACGGCATATTGGCCCAACTGAGGCCGTTTGGAGACTTTTTGAGTTTGGAATGCATGAGGAGTGGCCTCCAGTTACATACCTGGCACTACACCTCCCAGGGGAACAACCTGTCTACTTTGGAGCTGATATGGAGGACAGAGAATTAGAGGAGAGAATAGTAACCGCACGCTCAACTCTAATGGCATATTTTGACTACAATGCCAAGAATGAAGATGGTTGTCAGTATCTATATCAGGAGTTTCCAACACATTTTGTGTTTAAGTCAGAAAAAAAGGAGTGGCAAGTGTGTCAAAGAGGTATAGCAATTGCGCGAATTTATACCTGCAATCCACTGGCTGGTGAGAGATACTTTCTTCGACTTTTACTCACAGTTGTACCTGGAGCGCGATCCTTTCAACATCTTCGAACAATTGCCGGTCATGAATATCCTACGTTTAAGGAAGCCCGTACATCATCAAAAATAATCATTGGCGCCTGGTGCGCCCACTGCGTCTGGCGCACCTAGTGCACATAACGTCAACCGCGAATCAGGACGCAATCACTTAAACTAACTATCACTGAGCGCAACTTGCGCAACACTATATCTTCAGGGCGTGATCTGGCGCAACACCATATCTTCCGGGCGTCACCTGGTGCAACACCATATATTCTGGGCATCACCGGGGCACCATCATTTTTGCCAGGCACAGCCTGATATGCAACCTAATCTTCAGGATTCACTCTGAAAATAGGTCAACGGTCCCCCCTTTGCTTTCTGACCTGGGTCACAATATATTTTACACTCATATAGTCCTTTTAGATAGTCTTCTATTGAATTTCCAATTCTGCTAAATACAGGCAGCACCTCACTCATGGCTTCCCTATGGCTCTAAGTCGGCAAGGTATTCCTCCGGGTATCCCTCTTAGTCAGAGTGTTAACTTCATGGTTATTGACCACGTAGGAATGGGCCTTATACCGGCGTGTAGCTGGCGTCATGCCCGACAACCTCCCGCAAACAGAATTGAAATCCGTGCAGCGGTTGTGGAGGAATCTGCAATCGAGTAAAATTCCTCCAGCTTAGTATCTCCACAAAAGACAGTGACTTCATGGGTTTTCATGGGACAGGGACGTACTTTATACAGTTGCGTAGCTGGCGTCGAGCCCAACAACCTTCCGCAAACAGAATTGGAATCCGTCATGCGGTTGTAGAGCAATCTGCAATCGAGTAAAATTCCGCCAGCTTAGTACCTTCACAGAAGAGAGTCACGTCATGGGTTTTCATGGGACAGGGATGTATCTTATACCGTTGCGTAGCCGACGTCGAGCCCAACGACCTCCCACAAACAGAATTAGAATCCGTTAGGTAGTCGTGGAGAAATCAGCCATCGAGTAAAGTTCCGCCAGCCTGCTACCTAAGAGCCCCTCCACAGATGATAGCGAAATCCTGGGTTTTGATGCTACAGGGACGTCTCTTATACCGTTGCGTAGCTGGCGTCAAGCCCAACAACCTCCCGCGAAGAGGATTGAAATCCATGGAGCGGTTGTGGAGTAATCTGCAATCGAGCAAAATTCCGCCAGGGTTACTATAGAGACCCCCTCGAGAGAAGTCAGCGAAATCCTGAATTTAGATGCCACAGGGACGTCCCTTATACCGTTGCGTAGCTGGCGTCAAGCCCAACAACCTCCCGCAAACAGGATTGGAATCCGTCTGGCGGTTGTGGAGCAATCTGCTATCGAGTAATATTCCGCCAGCATACTACCCAAGACCCCCTCCACAGAAGTCAGCGAAATCCTGGGCTTTGATGCCACAGGGACGTCCATTATACCGTTGCGTAGCTAGCGTCAAGCCTAACAACCTCCCGCAAACAGAGTTGGAATCCATCCCGCGGTCCTGGAATAATCTGCCATCGAGTAAGGTTCTGCCAGGGTTACTATAGAGACCCCTTCTAGAGAAGTCCGCGAAATCCTGGGTTTTGATGCCACAGGGACGTATCTTATGCCGGTACGTAGCTGGCGTCGAGCCCAATCACCTCCCGCAAACAGAATTGAAATCCGTTACGTGGTTGTGGAGCAAACAGCCATCGAGTGAAATTCCGCCAGCATGCTCCCTAAGACCCACTCCACAGAAGACAGCGAAATCCTGAGTTTTGATGCGACCGGGACGTACTTTATACCGGCGTGTAGCTGGCGTTGAGCCCAATAACCTCTGGAAAACAGAATTGGAATCTGTCTTGCGGTTCTGGCGTAATCAGCCATCGAGCAAAATTCCGCCAGGGCCTAAAGAAGGGTCAGCAACTCCATGAGTATTGCCCGCGTAGGGATGGGCCTTATACCATTGTGTCGCTGATGCAGAGCCCAACAACCCTGAAGAAACAGAACTGGAATCTGTCCAGCGGTTGTAGAGGGATCAGCCATCGAATTGTGAAATCGCCAGCCCTATAATTCCATCAATAACTGTCAGGTTGGGATGAATCCTATACCAGTGTGTAGCTGGCGACGAGCCCAAAATGATGCAGGTGTCAGAATCAGGATAGGTAGCGTGGTTGTGGTGGAGTCTTCAGGGTAGCTGTCGGCCCGAGGGTGATGATGTTGAGCTGTGAGGGGGAAAGAGAGCAGTCGCGTCGCGTCAAAGGCTAAGTGCCGAGAAACCACAACACCTCCTAGTCCTAGTAGTAGAGACTGTCATAGGTATCACTCGCTTTCAGACTGGAGTAAGCTGGCATTTTCGCTCTCTGAAAGATCTAGTTTTGCAAATAGAACTTATTCTCGCTCACTGGCAGGCCGGTGTGATTAGCGCCATATTAAGATTAAGAGTACGGTGGCTTTCTCACTTGGCGCCCATAATGATCTAATCATTTTTGCCAAGGGTACCTCCTTTCCAGGTAGGAGAGATGGCTGGAAAGAGATAGGGGTCATATTCAAGAGGTATCCTGAATGTGGAGTGAATGAGTGGTGCATCTGGAGATGCGATGGTGTTGTGAGCTGCGTCACGAAACATGGGGTGTAAGGTTGTGTAGCCAGTAGCGTCCGGGGTAAGGCTGTATGGCAAGTGTACCTCCTGACTCACCTGGCGCAAGCGAAGACTGCAACCCAGCTCTGGGTGCACCTAACATTAAGGGCGCATAGTTACTGTACCTGGTATCCTGATACAACAGTGGTGTGCCTGACGCAAGGTATGTTTTTGCTGATGTACCGCACTTGGTCTCTTGGATAATGATCAAGAGTGGATCACTTGCTTCACTGAAGCAGCCACCTTTGCCACTAGATATAGTCTTCGAATTCTCTTCTCTACAGCACTCATCTATCAGGAGATTTCTGATCCTTTAGCCCTTTGGATGTTACAATCCTCTCCTTTCCGGTGATACTTGCAGCAGGTAACCGATAATTGCCTAACGATCACTTCTTCTTTGCCCGATAGCTGTTGCGATAGCTAAGTCCGTTGACTCCTATCTAGCAACGTCGATCGCTAGGCTCATATAAGGCCGTCTGGTCTTGATTCCCGAAATCGTAATAGATAAAGATCTTTGTATAGAAAGTATAGTGTACGAAAGAACTTAGATGGTTGCGTGAAGAACCCAAATCCCATGTCTTTTTTTTTTTTTTTTTTTTTTTTTTTTTTTTTTTT
>Ga0307507_10002071_pt1 | contig 43460 bp, 8 predicted proteins | sample 7_EM_MG_FD_207223 | JGI IMG/M metagenome (GOLD analysis project Ga0307507, IMG submission 207223) | Populus trichocarpa ectomycorrhiza microbial communities from riparian zone in the Pacific Northwest, United States - 7_EM | ecosystem: Host-associated > Plants > Roots > Unclassified | place... | reverse complement strand
CTATATCCTTGCTATATAAGAGCCGTATTATAATACCTATATATAATTAATATACTGCCCCTAAGGATTCTAGCTCCTATATAAACCAAAAGCAGCTATATATATGTGCTTTATAATTAGTAAGGCTATTAGCCTGTCCTTATAGTTATAGCAGGCAATTAACCTAGATATTATAGTTATAATAATCCAGATATATAGGGGACCGGTATAAATTATTAATGTGTATAACCCTAGGGTTGAAGGCGTCCCACAAATAGATAATATTATATTGGTAATAAGATTACTGGAAACTAAAGGCACAGAGTTTATTCTATTAGGAGACATAAACCTCCACTACTTGTAGTAGGGAGGTATCTATGTTACTACTAATTAATAGGTAGAGTGCCTACTAAGAGCTATAGATATCTAGGGCCTTAAGTTGGCTACCCCCTTAGGAGTAATTATATGGTAATAAGGCACCGCCAGAAGTACAATTAACCTTATATTTATAGACGAAGGCCTATACTAGAGACTTAAAAGGTGTAACCCTAAAGAAGAATAGGTACTCGCCTTAGACTATATCCCTATCCAGATATAACTAGATCTGGATATTAAGGCGCAACTAAATAGTAAAAGATACGCAATAAGGAAGCTTAAGATAGACAGTTTTCTTAATATAGTTAAATAATAACTTTAAGACCTAGAAAAAATCCACCTAATACTAAATAAGCAAGGCTTATTGGCCACCCCTAAGGAAATTAACCAAAGACTAGAAAGGATCCAGGCAGCAATTAAAAATAGGCTAAAAGAGTACTGCCCAGTCTTAAAACCAGGCCCCTATGTGCGATATATATGGTCTGTATAATGCGCGGTTCTTATTACTAACCAATAATAAGCAAGAAGGAAATATATAAGTAGCTATAACCCTAAAGACAAGAGATGATACAAAGATATAAGAAACCAGTTAAAGAATACCCTAAAAAAAGAAGCAAGGAATAACTGGAGACGGTTTATAAATAAGCACACTTCTAACCTAAGCCTCCCCTATAATAAGGGCCTTTAGGCCATAGCAAAATGGGTAAAGAAAAAGGTAGGGTGTTTAGTAGAAGACCTATACCTACTACCCCTACAAAGAGCAGGGGAATTATAGGCCACTAACAATAATAATAAGAAGGCAAAAATCCTTATAGAAAGGTTCTTCCCTTAACCAGCTCTAGTAGACCTTAGTGACATTATAGGTGAAACATCAGTGACTTACCTGCGGGTCAACAGTGACATGATAATAGAGGAAATAGCTAGAACTATTAGCCGCCTCTTAAATAATATAGCACTAGGACTAAATAGGATTCTAAATAAGGCCTTAAAGACCTATAGACCACTTATAGCACCTTAGCTTACAGATATAGCTAGAGCATACTTTGCTATAGGCTACTACCTGCAACTTGGAAGATCTATAACAACGGTTATTTTATAAAAAGAAGGTAAAGCAGATTACTTAATCCTAGGAAGCTACTGCCCTATTGCCTTAAAAAATACCCTTAGCAAGGTTTTAGAAAGGGTAATAGCGGACCATATAGCAGATATAGCCAAGGAACACGCCCTACTACCATAAAGTTAAATAGGGGCAAGAAAGAACCGCTTAATACTATTAGCACTTACGCTACTTGCTGCCACCATTAAATCTGCATGGGTAATATAAAGGGACTTTATAGTATTAATGCTTAGCCTAGATATTAATGGTGCCTATAATAATATACCCCATAAGCGCCTCCTATATATCCTTAGGGCAAAGGGCTTCCTAGAATGGATTATACAATTTATCCAAGGGTTTATAGGCCAAAAAGAAACATTATTAGTCTTTAGCGGATACTAGAGCCCCCCTATTATAATTGTAACAGGAATACTATAAGGATTACCCCTTTCGCCTATACTCTTCCTTTTCTTTATAAGCAACCTACTTAATTTCTTTAAGGAAGGGGCGACCTAGGGGATAGGCTTTATTAACAATATAAACCTAATTATATACGGGCCAACAGCTGCTAAGAATTGCAGAACACTAGAGAAAGCCTATAATACCTATATAGAATGGGCAAGACAATATAGAGTCTAATTCTTACTAGAGAAATACTAGCTAATATATTTTATAAGAAAACGCAACCAATCTATAGATCTTTAGCACACAATTTATATCTAAGGCTTTAGGGGTCAACCAGTTTAGGGCCTAAGGGTATTAGGAGTATAGGTAAATAGCAAGCTCTAGTAAAGCGTATATGCGGCACAAGCGGCCCGTAAGGGCCAAGTACAGTATATTACATTATTTAGGATTGTTAACTCTATATAGGGTCCATACTTCCAGAGGTTACACCTATTATACATAGTAGTTGTCCGGCCAACCATAACATATAGGTCCAGTATTTAGGCCATTAGTAAAACTAAGAAAGGCCCCCCTAAATCGCTCCTTAAACTACTCTAAAAGGTCTAAACAGCCTGCCTCTAGAGTATAATAGGTAGGTATAAGCAAACGGCCACAGCACTGCTTAAGAAGGAAGCCAATATTCCCCCCCTATAACTACATATTAAAGCTGCTGTAATGCAAAGGGCGCAAAATAAACGTAACTTTAATGTCACAAAGTATATTAAGACACGCTTAAATAAACTATAGAGGGACCCTAGGGTGCCCTATAGGAGAACAAACCAATAACCCTAAAGTAGGAAAGATATATTAGAGAAACAGGTAAAGAAAGCAGAAGAAGAATAGTACTGCTTTAGGGCCCAGGCCTATATAGAGGAGAAAGGGAGACGCATAAGAGGCCAGTAAAGACAACAGTAAGAGAGAAAAAGGAGCTAAAGTAGAGTATAAAAGAACACTGGGAAACTATCTACCGCAATATAATACTGGTTGGACTAACACTGGAGAGGTATATAGGAGTTAAAGGTACAAAGGCTGTCTTAGGTAAGAGGAACCTAAGCTATAGCATAGTTAACGCCATAGGGGGTAAACACTTAAGGGCTCTAAGAAGGCCTAATAAAGGCAGAAAATATAATAGCAACACTTTTAAGAACAGGAATAATAGGACTAAAAGACTAGCTCTACTGGGTAGATGTCCTAGTAGGCAGCCTAAGATATAAATGTGGCTGGCTAAGACAGACACCAAAACATATAATACTATTATGCCCCTTATATACCAACCAAGAAGCAATGCTTTTAGCAGCTGGCACAGAGAACTATAATATACTACTCTTAATACAAAAAGGTCTTAAGGCAGTTACCCAGTGGCTTATTAGCCAAAAAGTGCTAGACCAGTTCTAGGTGGCAAGGGAAATAGCAATAGAAGGCAAAGGGGCGAGTAATAGGCGCCCCCTGATAACTCTATAGTAGTAGAGTGAAAGTTTGTGATACTAGCGCGTCCGTAGACTTATTACGGCAGCAGTGGTTCCTAAGGAGGTTAAAAAGTAAGGTAGTAAAGCACCACAGGCGACTCGCAGGCGCCTTGTAGGCACTAAGTAGGCGAGTCCCAAAAGGTAGGGAGATAGATCATGGGGTTTTCTTATTTTCTTAAATAGAGTTTTCTCCCTATATGTAAATAAGGAGTAGTCCGCGTAGGCCTAATAGGGATCCAAATCGGACGTTAAGCAATGAATTATTATTATTATTATTATTACTCTTATTTTCCTTAAAATTAAATTGCCTATATTATGAATTTTAGAGGCAGTATATAGTGGTAATTAAACTTTAGGTAACGTTAAAGGCGTAATCTTAAAGTAGCGGCTCTTGCGGAGGCTTAGAAGAAGATAATTATAATAAGGGTAGTTGTTACTAAGTAGTTAGTAGGAAGGGAGGCTTAGTAGTAAATAAAAGGTCTTTATAAAGAAGTAAGTATAAGGTAATAAAACACAATTCTTAACTCTTAATTATATTATTAAATTAAACTAACAACTTAATTAATTATCTCCTACTTATAATGTCCTCTTATTAACTAGGGCCTTGTTAATTTACCTATTTATTAAACGCGGAGTGTAAGGGCACGAAGAGGCTTTAGGGAAGATTTAAAGGAATAATGTAAATTCTATCTAAATCTAAGAGTATATAGCTCTTATAGAGAATAAGACATTATATAAAGAAGAGAAAGGAACAACGAGAGAATTATATAATTAAATAGTTAGGGGCTTGGTGGTTTATATACATATATATACACGCGGTCTTTAACGGATTTTAGTAGAATTTAATTGATCTAGTAGAACTTAGTAGAAGTTAATTAAGCTAGCAGAATTTGGCAGAATTTAGTAAAAGCGTTAGAATTTATCTATTAAGTATTTTACTAAGACATTCCTACTATAACTGGGCTGTCCCGTTATAGTACCCCCCCTTTAGCTAAAGGTTTAAATCATTTAATTTTAGTTAAGACTTATAACTTATTATATGTTATATTTTCGCGTTAGGTGGTAGTATAGGGTTTTGCCGGTTCTAATTGTTAAATAGGCTAATTAAGATTTTCTATGCCCGGTAACGTGTTTTATAAGCGAGCCGTCAGTCCAAGCAAGCCGTCACCCTCAAAACCCTACCAAAAATTAGAAAATCTGTACCTCAATATCTTAACAACCACTTAATAATAAATTCTAATAATTTAGATTTAGACTCTTATATATACTCTATGGCCGCTATTAAAATTTTAGAGTAAGTAGTTTAGTAGGTTTTAAGATATTAAATTTTAGGTGCTTTTGGGGGCTAAATTAAGACTATATTACTATATCTTAAAAACTACTAAACTACTTGCTATAAAATTTTAATAGCGGCCATAGAGTATATATAAGAGTCTAAATCTAAATTATTAGAATTTATTATTAAGTGGTTGTTAAGATATTGAGGTACGGATTTTCTAATTTTTGGTGGGGTTTTAAGGGTAACGGCTCGCTTATAAAACACGTTATAGAAAATTGCTATTAGTTTGGTTAAGGTGGTAAGCTAAACTAATATCTTTGTAGTAGGTTTTGGCAAGGCGAATCTAACTAATTAAACAACTTTAACCGGTGGTTAAAGTTCCTTAACATCTTATATATTATGTAATTGCGTTACAAAGGCCGGCAGTTTTAAAAACCGGCCAATTTTTTAAGCGAGTATTTTGCGCATTTAAGGCCCGCGATAACAAATATATAGCAATTACGCCTTGAATTTAACTATTATAAAATTATATGGAATAACTAATCTGCTTCTTCTCTATCGCATAATTCTTTAATTAAGAGTTTTAGGTATTGGGTTGAATTTGCATACGAATTCCAAAAGGTAGAGATTTTGGCGTTCCTTACGTTTTAGCAAATGGCCGGTTTTCGAAACCATCGGCCTTCGTATAAGCATTATAATACTTTTTAAGTTCTTTTTAATTTTAAGTTTTCTACTATTATGTTTTATATATTTATATTAGGTAGCAATCGTTTACCTTTATATTGTGTCTATTTAGCCAGAGTAGGCCGCAAAGAATAGTCTTTATGGAATTCTTTTATTAAGGAAGGCGTGTCAGCCTTAATTTGGTTATAGGTTTTCTAGATTTATATTTTATATCCTTCCCATTTAATAAGAAGTTTGAATTATTTAGATTATATTTTCCATTATATATTATTAAGTTAATAAAGTAAGAACTGTTACCGTTGTTAATAATTATAAAAGGTGGTAGCGGAATTTTATAAGTTATAGGGTTATCTTTTAAGGGTTGTAATAAGCTTACATAAAATATTAGGTGTATTTTTATTTTAGTTAGTAGTTTAAGCTTATAGGTATATAGGCTTAGTTTCTTCTTAATTTAGTATAAGTCTATAAACTTCTAATTAAGTTTCTTTAAGGGCCGTTAAGTCCGCAGGTTTTATATATTTAGGTAAACTATATTACTTTCCTTAAAGTCCTATATGGGAGCTTATCCTTTATTTATATACCATTCCTATACTATTTAAGCATATATTAATTTAATTTATAATAGTTCTATTAACTGCTTTATTTAATTAGCAAAGTTATATACGTTAATTAACTAGATCCGTTTAATTATGGATTCTATTATATTAGTTTTAGGTTATAGTTTAAATCTAAGTTAAGGGTCTTGTTTATAGGTCGCGTAAAACAGCGTTACGCCTGTTAATATATTTATTATATTATTTGCAATAAACTTAGCTAAAAGCAGCCATTTTTCCTAATTGTCTTGCAGGTAGGAGCAATATATTTATAAATATTATTCTATAATCGCGTTTACAATTTTAGTTTAACTATCTATCTCTAAATAAAATACAATTAAGGGTTATATTTAAATGCTTAATTATTTATATAGAGCTTGCCAGAGATCTAAAATAAACTAGCTTTTATAGTTGGATATTATTAAGTTAGGAAGTCCGTATAGCTTAAAGATATACTTAAATAAAACATTCAACTACTAATATTGTATTAATTAAGTCCATAGGGATTATATATTGCATTTTTATAAAATATTTAATAACTATTTAAATTTAATATAATATAAATTGCCCTTACCATAAACCTTAAGCTAATATAATAAATCTATAACTGCTAATTATGGTAAAGAATGCGAAGATATTTTATTAAAACCTCTTAAAATTTATATAATATAGGCCGTACCTTTTATCTTATTAGCAAAAGATAAAATTATAAAATCTTTACTATAACTATAGAAGATATTAAAAAGTACTAGAACCAAAACAATATACTAATCCTTAACCTCTTATACCTAAAAAGTACCATAATCTAATTAACAAGTTTAAAAACAATTTGCAGACTAACTAGCCCTATATTAAAATAAGCACGATTTTAAGATAGAACTTAAACCTAGCATAATACTAAAGTTTGGTCTGCTATATAGTATATTATAAGAAGAGCTGCTTATAATATAATAATACCTTAATAAGCATCTAGAAAAAGGATTTATTTGCCCTAGTTAATCTCTATTTATATTACCTATACTATTTATTAAAAAGCTAAGAAAAGGCTTAAGATTTTATATTATTTATTAAGCTTTAAATACAATTATAATTTAAAACTAATATCTAATTCCCCTAATTTAAGAGACGCTTAACTATTTAGTAAAGGTATAGTACTGTTAGTATGCTTTAATACAGTGCAATAGACGTAGTGTACGTATAGTGCGGTGTGTAGTTGGATTCTTGTTGTTCTATCTACACGTCCCAATGATATATATGCGCGTCGCGTAGATCACGTGCTTTATACACGTGATATATGAAACGAATATATATACCAACACTGGAGCAACTCTGAAGGAAACCAAATCGTACTATTCCCGTTATTCGTAGCGTATACGCAATAACTAGCTCTTCCGTCCGTAATACATAATAGCTTCTCCGCAGAATAGGATTTGAGTAGTGGTCCTGGCAGAGCTTGGCAGGACTTAGTGGACTTAGCAGAATATGGCAGAATTTAGTGGACTTGGCAGAATATGGCAGAATACCATAGATTGCCGTTAAATTGCCATTAGATTGCCGTAGATTGCCATTAGGTTGCCGTCTCACGGTCAGTCTCTAATTGCCAAGTTAGTAGAAATAGGTGGACGCGTGTAAGGCGTTATAGGGGTGTCCCATAACAATTGCTATCTAACAAAGATACTAAGTTAAGGAAAAGAAGGAGAATTGGTAGGGGTAGTAAGCGGACATATTGTGAGGGTCGCTAAGGCGCTAGTGGTAAGTGAGCTAATAGCGATTTTCTATGCCGGGCATGGAAAATCCTAATTGGCTAGTTAAATTTAGGGTCCGTAGAATATGGCACCGTTATAACACTACGCCAAATCTTAGTTTGTTTGTTTAACCTACTTTATAGTCTATAGTTCTAAGTAATTGGTATTAATTAATTTTTTAAGAGCCGTAGATACCTTGCTCTTAGTTATTAAGTTAGTAGGGTTACTATTACTGTTAATCCACTTAACTTCTGTAATCTCTCTACGCTCGTATAACTAACGGAGACATATAACGTCTATTATAAGACGTTTCTCTTATATAGTGCCTAGCTTAATAAGACATTTATAGAGTAATTTTAAGTTAGTATAAAGTACGAGTGGAAGTTCAATCTATAGGAGTTGTTTAATAGTTAACTTAATTGCGGCGCCAATATTAAATCTATAGGCTATTACGTAGAGTTCTAAGGCTAGTACGCTTCTGGTGACTCTCTTGTACTTAATTAATAACTAGTAAATAATATTAGCCTTATATAACGCGTCCTCTAATACCAGTATATATCCTATTTATAATAAGAGGTCCTTATTATTAGCAAATAAGGCGTTAATAAAGGTAAGTAGGCGTAATATGTTAATATCCAATTTGATAAACGTAAGGCCTCTTATTAGATTTTTAATCTATAATTATAGTTATCTTTTAAATGCTGTAACGTCTTCCTTCTTAGGGTTAATCACCTAGGCAGTAAAAGAGAGATTAAATAAAGCTTCTGGTTAACATATAGAGGCAACATATACACCTCTTGCGCGTTACGCAATATATTGTTCCTTTATAGTTAGTGCATTATAGATAATGCCTCTTAAGCTCATGGTTATAGCTATTTTGCTAAGGTAGACCATATTTAGGTTCTTATACTAGTGTTCCTAGGTTATTATAATATTGCCTTCCTAAGAGAGTTAAATAATACATCTATTAAATTTAAGTGACTGCTTAACCGTAAGTTGCTCGCGTTCTTTTATAAGAAATTAAGCCTTTTCTAAATGTTATTACTCCGCGTCCGTGAAGGTGGTATTAGCCAGGAATAGAGTGTTATTAGTTTAAAGGCCAACAATGCCAAAGTAGTTAGGAGTGTTGCTCCATAGGAGGCATGGGTTGTATATTAATAAGTTTATATCTAATTCCTTAATATAATGATTATAGTAGGTTATAAACTAGTAATTGCCTGCTTTTAGAACACTATATAAAGGCTTAATTACCTTTAGGATTAAGTTCTTTCCAATGCCTAGTTGGCTTCCTAACCTATAAGGTGGTTAGATATAGAAGTCTCAATTCAGCTTTATAAGAGATTGGATATACGCCTAGGAGATATCTTATAGGTATAACTGTGTGCCATTGCCTTATAGTATTACTGCAATATATAGAATAAGGCGTTAGCTGACTCGTTAAATAGTAGGTAACTGGGTTAGTATAATGCCCTTTTTAAGATCGTTATACGCTTAGATGACGAGTCTTAATTTCTTAAAGGCTTTGTTAGTACTAGGGTTCTTAATTTTATCTATAAATTGTAAGTTAAAGATTCTAACTCCTACGGGTATGTTCTAAGGGTTAATTATCTTAAATATACCCTTTTTAATCAGTCCTATGATTTCCTTTTAACAGGACGTTTTAAACTGCTTATGGTTGCTATCCTCTTACAAGAATATAGTAATGTTAGTAGTATTAACGTAAAGGGGATACTTATAGGGTCTTCCTCTTCCTCAGCAAGGTGGTTATACTTCTCTAGTTTCAGTAAGGGATAGTTTCTGTGTAGAGATGGTTTCTGTGGACGGTTTGCATATACGGGCAGTTTTATTAACTTAGATATTATTAACTTAGGTGCCATTATCTTAAATATCTTTAATATAAATATTTCTAGGGTCTATTAAGTACGGTTTAATAGTAATACTGCGGAACTTTATAGGGCCGCTAGGTAGGTTAACAGCACATATTTCTCCTTTAATATTTAGTAGGTTATATGGTCCTGCCTAGTATCTAGGTTATCTTATATTGCCTTCTCTCTAAACTAGTACTAAAGAGTTAAGGGGTAGATTATAAATTGTGGTAGTGCTGGGGCTATTACGCATATTAAGTGCATCTGCGACCTGGCGCTCCGCTTATATCTTCTTCACTTCCTCCATAGCTTTCTTAAATGTAATTGCACGCTATATTACTATAGGTGAAGGTACGTCAGACTCTATCATTCAGGGGTACGCTCCAAATACTAACAGCGTGGGTATTAGGCCATCTAGTCCTGCGGAGTCGTTAATTGCTTTAAAGGCTATTTATAGTGCCATATCCTTGTCAATTCCTAGTATCTTAGAAGTAATAATATGGTATATACGTTATAAGGGGCCATGGTAACGCTCTACTATGCTAATTAAGTTATAAGCTTCAACCGGTACGCTCTTTGTAGTAATGCCCATATTAACCGCGTATTGCTTAAACTCTCTACTAATAAAATTCTTTCCTATATTGTGTGTAATCACATCTAGGGGGCCTAGGTATGTATTAATCCAGCACGCTCATAATATGTCCCATATATATTTAGCGCTAATATTCTATAGCCATCTGCCTGTTTGAAATTGGGTGCCTTTATTAATAATATAAAGTATAGGCTTGCTATTAATGTACATAATATTAACGATGATGCAGTAGTTGAAATTAACGTTGTCCTTTAAGGTGAATCTAAATCTGCCTAATAACTTTCCGTACTTTTAATAGTATAAGCAATAGCAGGTGATATACTTAAGTGTCTTTTAATTAGCATTGTTTTTATGGCCAGCGCGGTCTAATATTCTTTTAAGTTACTCTACTAACGGGTATCTAAAGCGTTGGTATAGGCGTCGCAATTCCACATTAGTTAAGTAGCATGGGTTTTAGTTAAAGGACTCTGTGATAAACATATGTAATAAGGTATCCTATAGTAGAAACGGGTGTCTAAATCGGCGTACGACTGGTATGGTCTTTAAGGGGGTTATTAGGACATTCTTTAGGTTGTTAAAGTATACTTATAAGTTATCTATATCTGCTAGGCAAAGCAGGAAAGGGGTATTAACTTTAACGACATGGAACTCTACTATACCTATTGGTGTATCTACCTTAATAGAACCAATAGAGGATGTAGAACCTATTCCAAACTATATACTAACTATGCCTCTTGTAGACTTGTTTAACTATACTTTATTAATCTTCTAAAGTATAAGAAACTGACTATATCCTACTATAGAACGTTTAGAGGCTCTGGTGTTGATTATTACACCTATAAACTTTATTAAGGTGTAGCGTAAGGTTGTATTATATACAAATAGGTCTGTGTTAGTAGTAAATGCATCTATTATGGTATTAATAGTTATAACTATGTGGCTATAAGCTCTGTTGGCCAGTTCTAAAGCTATAGTGGTCGCATTATCTAGTTTAATCTTACTATATAAAGTATAGTATACTGTGGCCTGGTTGTCCTTATTTAGTAGAGTGTTAGGGTCTATATTAATTACTAGAGCGTTAAATATATTAGTAACCTTATCGTCCTTATTATTATCCTCATCGTTATTGCCTTTATAGTCTATAATATATTACTTTATTCGCTCCTAGAAGCGGTCCTTAAACTTATTTCTAAACTTAGTTTTAGACTCTTCTTACTCCTCCTTAGTATATTTCTATAAGCAACATCCTTTCTTATTATATATAAAGCAACGTAGTTTCTGTCGGTTGCGGTTATATAGGGGGTTGCTACGGTTATTGCGGTTATAGTTATTATCTCTTTTATAGAATTGTCGGTCCGTAAAGAAAGCTTATATCTTCTCCGTATGCTCTTTCTTATATACCGTAATAGATAATTAAAGTTTGTTAATAAGGGCTCTAAGGTTATCTAGTGGGTCAGAGACTGCATATCTATATACTGGTATTCCCTGGTACAAAGTAACGATTTTGTTATAAAGGAAGTCTATGGTTTATAAAGTAGGTCTAAGGCCATACTATAGTTAATAAAGTCTGTGGATTAGCAATTAGAGGCATTCGCTTATAGACTTATCTATATTTTCTGCCACTACTATTATAAGTGTAATAGTATTCCACTTGTCTAGGTTCTTGCGTTAAAATTCTAGTCCTTTAAAGAAATTCCAAAGGTGCTTGCAAGCTTTGGCAAATAGTAAATAGGACAGTTAGTTTGTATAGAAGTGGTCTAGAGCTAGTTTTTTTAATATAGTAGGGAATGCCTTAAAGTAAGCTTCTTGGGGTACGTCTGCTTAATTATAGATATTGTAGAATATTGTTAATTTGTAGTCAAGGCTTTTATTTATGCAACCGTATTTCTGCTCCTCTGTATATATCTTAGCTGCATTCGCAATTTCCTTTCCATAGCCAGTTATAGTAATAGGGCGGTTCTCCTTGTCTATAGGTTGTTCGTAGAGTTACTATATTATTATTATAGGTTAAGGCGTAACAGATAGTATAAAGGTAGAGATAATTATAGATTAAGGTATAGTAGAAAGCATAGGTACTAAAAATTATCTTACTTATTACTCTTCTAGAGTTCCATATATCTTATAATACTAGATACTTCTTAACTTAATGCCAGTGTTAAACTTTTTCTTAAGTGCGTTTATCTCTTCTCTAGTCTATTCCATTTGGTCTTCTTCTTATGCTATATTATATAAGGATTAAGGGAGTAATTTGCCTCGTTTATGGTTAGTGTTAACCCATACTCCTCTAGTATTTAGATAATCGCATAGTTTCTAAAGCCAGTATAAGTGGATTTACGTAAAGATATTAACCATAAAGTCCTTAAAATCTCCCTAGAACGATTCCTAGAGTGTTAAGTCTAGCTGGTTATGTATCTCCGTATATACGTACATCTTACATTATATATAGTTGGTCAGCTCGTCCTTAGTGACTTCCATTAGGTTAATTCTATCTTCCTATTTAGCTGCTTCTTCCTCCTAGTCTTTCTCTATTCCTAACATCTTATATTTTATATATTATTTAGGTAGGTAAGGGTATTTGTAGGGTAAAGGTAGGGGATCGGTTAAGGAGGCGGTTAAGGAGGCAGTTAAGGAGGTAGTTAAGGAGGCGGTTAAGGGGGCGGTTCAAGTTATTTGAGTAGGGTAAGGTGTTTTGCGCAGTAATTCTTCTAAAATAGATAGAACAAGATATCTAGAAGTCGTTATGGATACTAGATAAGTACTCCTAGGTGGTTTCTCTTCTTCTCTTTAACTAAAATAGGCTGATATAAAAGGTGGATAAGTATAACTATCTTCTAATCTGCTGTAAGGTGGACAGTATAACTGTCTTCTAAGCTATCTACATGTTCCCTAATCTGTGCGCGCTTACTAATTAGTGTTGATATGCTTTAATACAGTGCAATAGACGTAGTGTACGTGCAGTGCGGTATGTAGTTGGATTCTTGTTATTCTATCTACACGTCCCGATAATATATATACGCGTCGCGTAGATCACGTGCTTTATACACGTGATATACGAAACGAATATATATACCAACAAGTACTTTATAAAGCTTAATATAGTTACTACCTTTAATAAAATCTCTATATATAAAGGAGATAAGAAGTATATAGCTTTTTATATATAATGGAGACTTTTTAAATACTTAGTAATGCCATTTAGCGTAAAGAATAGTCCTGGTATATTTTAGTAATATATTAATAATACGCTTTATAAATCCCTTAATATATTTATTACCGTATATATTAACAATATCTTAATCTACTTATCCTTGCTTTCTAAATATTAGAAATATATTAAAATAGTCCTTAAACGCTTATAAGATGCGGGCTTATAATATAATATTAAGAAATATAAGTTCTATGTGTCTAAAGTTATATACTTAGGCTTAATTATATCCCGCAACGGAATTAAAATAGACCCTAAGAAAGTCGCTATAATTATAAACTGGGAAAGCCCTAGCAGCGTATAAGATATTTAAGGATTTCTAGGATTTGCAAATTTCTACTGTTAATTTATTAACTACTTCTTAGAAACTGCTTAGCTATTAGTAAACCTAATAAAAAGAATATAAAATTTAAATATACCGCTAGATATAAATAAGCTTTTAATAGCTTAAAATATTACTTTATAACTACTCTAATTCTTACCTACTTTAACCCTAACCTTAAATATATTATTAAAACAGACTTATCCAATTATGCGCTAGGGGGAGTATTATTACAATATAATAAGAATAGTAAGCTATATTTAGTAGCCTTTCTTTCTTAGAAACTCGTCCCTACTAAATTAAACTATAAGATATATAATAAGGAACTGCTTGCGATTATTAGATGCTTTAAATAATGGCGTCCCAAGCTTAAAGAATTATTATTCCTAATACGCGTATTAATAGACTATAAGAACCTATAGTACTTTATAACTATAAAATAATTAACGCAGTGCCAAATTTATTAGGCCAAATACCTCTTATAATTTAACTTTAAGATTATATACTAACTAGGTAAACTTAATTAAAAGCCTAACGTATTAAAATAATAATTATAGAACCTACCTATAAACGCTTTAAATAAACGGATTATAAATTAATTACGGATCTTACTGCCCTCTAAATATTTTAAAAAACTATATCCTATATTTCTAAATACGGAACTTAATAAAAATAAATTAGAAATTAATAAATAGAAAATAGAAAATAATAAGCTAATAGAATATAAATATAAATATAAAAACAATATATAGATAATAGATGTAATAAAAGCAAATTAAATAGGAAAACGGCAGTATAAGAATATTATACTCACTAAATACGAATTTTAAAATAACTGATTATACTATTAATAGAAGATAGTAGTTCCGAATTCCAAACTTCTATAATTTAAGATACTTAAATTTATATACAACTCTCCTATAGTAGGGCATCCTAGCTATATAAAGACTTATAAGATTATTTAATAAGTATACTACTAGCCTATAATACACGACTATATACAAAAATATATTTAAGTATATAAGATGTACGTATATAGAAAGACCTCTTATATAAAGAAGCAAGAAGTACTTTAACTACTACTAATTCCAATATAAAGATAGCATGACATCTTAATTAACTTTATAGTTAACTTGCCTAGCAGTAATAGGTTTATAAATATTATAGTAGTTATTTTATTGTTGGGGAAACTGCATTAGGAAATAGAGGCTTCCTTTATAGGTAAAGCGCCCTCGCTTATTAACCCTAGCCAAGCTAGGACTTCCCCTTAACCTTAACTATAAAAGGCCATTTCTCTTACTACTTTTCCTCTTATCCTCCATCTTTCCTTTCTCCTAATACTGTACCTCTTCCTCTTCTTACTGCTAGCTCCTAGCACAGTTACATTAAGGCATTTCTACCGTCCCCTTAGCGCTTATACGTATACAAGTCTAGCCCACTTATTTCTTTATTCCCCTATATCTTAGACTAATAATTAATGCAGTTAATTACGGCCCTTCTAATAGGCAACTCTCTTCTACAATAATATATAGATGGTTATAGCCTCCTTTCTCAATTACTACCTCTAGTGTTAGTAACTTTAATTATTATTAAGATCTTTTAGCGCTGCCTCTGTCCGCTATATATAAATATCCCTTACAATTCTATTCTCTCTCTTATGCTCTTTTTCCTTTAGCCTCCTAAATAATACTAGCCTGTAACTGTCCCATAGGAAGGGGGTTAGGGGAATTTTGTAGTTACTAGCCGCGTCAGCACTATCGTCTTATTTAACTCTACTGTATATCTCCTTTCAGGGTAGAGAGGGATAGGCATGCCGTATTACCCCCCTTAAGGGCTTAAGCAAGCTTACATCGCGCTTATTTTAGCTAACTTATATACTATTTTCTTTCCTAGGATATGCTGTTAGTTAAATAGCCCGCTTTAGCATTTATCAATGGCTAAAGCCACCTGCATTACAACTAGTATGCCTACTAGGCTACCCGGCCAAAAAGCAGCTAAATATTACTAATTTAAGCAACCACCCCATACAGGGCTGTATTAGGCATTATTTAAATAGATATTACACAGAGCGTTGCCTAGATAGTTATGCATACCTATCTAGTAGTATAGTTGCATTGCCATAGATAATTTAGAGACGCTATTTAATCTACTAGTTTAGGGCTAAGGGGCTATTAGCTCTACCTAACTGCTTAGCAGCAGAGTAGTAAAGGATTAATAATTTAGGCTCCTAAGCTATAGGGCTATAATAGAAACCACCTGGATTAAAATTAGAAGGTTATAGCTTTTGGGTGCATAATGGATTAGTAGCACAGCAGTACAACTATAAAGGAATCTCTAATACTAACCAGCCATATTAGGAGGGCGAGCATTATACAGCACCTTGTATAGCACCACCTTATATAGTACCCTATGCAGTTCTTTACCTAGCGCATTTATATATCTATATATAATTACCATATAAGCGGCAGGCGTATCTGTCACTAGGCTATTAGGATTAGAGAGCCCCGCCTACTACTAACAAAGACACTACCTTCTTTTATTATAAATAGCTCGTAACATGCATATATAAGTAGGGCTTTATATATTATTAATATAAGCGGCGCAAATTATTAGCTAGATCGGCATTATTGGGAAGTAAATAGATATATCAGCACTGCCCTTTACCAAGGAGGGTAAAGAATTTATACTACTAACCTCCTAATAAGGGGCTAGATGCAATAGCTATATTAGCTAAATATACTAGCTTAGACGGGCGGATACAGTTTAATTACAATTTGCTAAGGGTGTTAATTAGGCACTAAGAATTTAATCCCTTATAAACCTTTATACTCTATAAATAGCAGTCTACTCCAGTTTATACTAGAGGCATGTATTAAGTGATTTAATTTAATAAGAAGCCTAGGTAAGGGGCAAGAGCTAGCGGCAAAGGGAGGACTAATATGCACTTAAAAAGACCTATAATTCCCCTTTAAAGCTTTTAAAAGGTATAAAGCAATAGCAACTCTAACAATAACAACATTAGCACTATCTTAATCTTTATTTTATATCCCTCCTAAAATTTTACTTAATAATAACAATTTCTACACTAGTCCTCCCAGAAAATTAATAGCCTTGCCTTAGCATTATATAATTACAGCTTCTAAAAAAGGCGTAAGCAGCACACCTTAGGCGAAGTATAAAATACCTCTTTTCCCCCTAAAAAGTTAAGAAGTATTAAAAGCTTAGGTAATAAACGGCATATTACTCTACCTAGGGCCTTAGTTTAGAGATTCCATCTAATAAAGCGCCTGTAGACCCTATATATAATTATAAGAAAGCTTATAATAAGTATTATAAGGATTATAAGGATAATAAGGAAGATTTCTATAGGAATAGAAATAACAGTTAAGTCGCTAGAAGAAGTAGTTAATATAATTATCCTAATAATTACCCTACCACTCTACCTCTTTCCCTAGCAGTTCTAAATATATAGTTTTAACAACTGGTAGTAAATCCAATAGCTATTGAAGATAATATAGCCAATCTAGACTTAGAAGCTAAAGGTAATAAAGCTAGTAATACTAATAATAAAGCTAACAGGGCTAATAATTAAACAATACCTATAGATTAGGTATGCGCTTCCCCTTTTAATTTACAATAGCCTTATTTAATAATTAATAGATAATAGAAATAATAGCAGTAATAAGGACAATAAAGATAATAAGGAGCTACCTTTATTAAAAGTGCTAGAAGAGGAGATACGCATACCTATATATAATTATACCACACCCTTAATGCTAGACAGCAATTAAACAGATAATTTAGCTAAGGGACATTATATTAGAACTACTCCGCAGTTTAGGCAAAAGCTTAGGATATTAGTAGCTGCTAGTTAAAAGTCTTTAAAAGCCAAGAAGTTAAAAAAGCGGAGGTCTAATTAGCCTAATTAACTAGACAGCATTAATTATAATCTCTAATACTTCTATTACTAAGAGCGGCGAGAGTATACGACCTAGGAAGTAATAAAGGTTACTTACTTCCCAGAGGACTACGCCTTCTAGCTCTCCCACTCTTAGCCTTAACAATAGTAATAGTACTAAAAAGTAAGCGGTCTCTACTGCGCGGCCCACCAGCCCCTCTCCCTAGTACTATATATCTCCTTATAATACTAAACCACCAGAAAATAGGGCTAATAACAGTTATAATTATATTCTAGATAATCTTATAAACGGCTTAGCTAAAGAAAGCGATAATAAGAATGGCGAGAACGTTATAGATAAAGGCAAGGCTAAGAACTATAGTGACAAAAGTAATAACAGTAACAATATAGATAATAACGACTCTAGGGATAGTAATAGCAGCAATAATAATAAGGGTAATAAGGCCTGTGGGTATATAGGGCAATAAGAATTACTAACCCCTATTACTAGTTAATTAAAGATAAAGTATACTATAAAGCATTATCTCTAGTAGCCTTACTATTCCCCTTTAATTTTATTTATATACATCTAACTAAAGCACTCCACTTACCAGCAATTATTATAAGTAGGTTATATCCCCTATATATAATTGCCTTTATACCCAAAAACCGCTGCTAAGCTCTGCCTCTAGCTTTAACTCTAATAAAGCAATACCAGGAGCCGCCTTAGGTGCTAATTTAAAAGAAATTTTAATCTAAGCAGCTTTTAGGCGCTAGAAAGACGGGTTATATATACTAGATATCCTTCCTTAATAATTTCCTTTACCTTTTAATCTAGCTAAGTAGCCCTAGGAGCTAAAGCCCTAAAAGCTAAAGTCTAGAATAAAATTTACTAAAGAGGAAGATACACTGCTTATTAATTTAAAAGAAAAACAAAATCTTTTATAGGAATAGATTAAAGATAGCTTTCTAATAAGAAGTCTTAGATCACTATAGGGGCATTACTATTTAAAATTAAAGGCCCTACCTACTATATAGAAGAAAAGGGACCAGCCTACTAAACAGAAGAGATAGTAATAATAGTAGTGCCCTTTTTTTAGCTTAGAGGTCTATTTCTTATTATATATTTCTATTTCTAGCTTAATCTATTTATAGCATAGGGCTGTATAAAATTAAAGCATTAAAAGTTTTTATGTAAAAACTTGCCATTATTAGTACTTATGGCAGCGGTAAGCTAAGTATATAGACTGTTATCTAATATAAGGCAGATATTAGTAATAGAGGAATAGGTTAAGTACTAAATTAGGTAAGCTTAAACTAATAAATAAAGTAAGTATAATTTTAGGAGGGGGTAAGCTGGCTTTAGTAACTAAGGCAAGTTTTTGGTATTTTGCTAGATTGATTTACTAGGCTAATAGCATTTAATGCGCATCCTTCTGTTATAGCTCTGCTTAGGTATAATAACTAAGCTCTTTCACTTCCAGCCTATCTAGCTACTATCCCTAGCCACTCTACCACATCTTCTAGAAATTCCCCCACCCCCTATACCATAATATTATTCACTTAAATTAGCTACTATAGAACTTTATCTAATATAGGTGCATAATAGGTCTTAATTAGCATAGATCTATTTCCCTCTACCCTTAATTTCTATAGGAGTCCTATAGGAGTCCTATAGAAGTCCTATAAGAGTCCTATAAGGTTATTATAGAGCTATAAAGAGATTACTAAGGGAGAGTTAACATAAAGGTTTATTTCTAAAGGTTTAGGCTTGTCAAATATACCCTAACATAAAAATATCTAGCTAGTTTAAACAGTTTCCTTATAACACCTCCTAGCCAAATTATATCCTCTACTTTATCTATAATTTTAATTAACAGTCCGCTATATATTTTAATAAGCCAACTACCTAATCTTTTAGCTACTTTAAAGCTTACCACAGTTTTTACCCAGGCAGCCCTCTCTAAATTACGCCATAAGCAATAACCCTAGAGTGGATTAGAAGATCTCTATGCTTATATTTTTATAACATTAGAAGGACATAGTTTGTAGGTCTTATAGTATTTTAGGCACTATATTTTTACTCTATTAATAAAATGGCCGCATTTAAGCTTTATTTAAATATGGTCGCATATTTTATAAGGTAATAACAATAATTTTCCATCTAGGTAAAGTATAGGCAATATATGGATTCTAATGTTAGAGCTATTCCAGAATCTATAGTATATATATACTACTTTAATTAATAGAATTATGGTAGATTATAGGAACCTTACAAACTGTGGGCATGTTACTACCATATATATAAAGAGATTACTACGCACTAAGGATCGCGGCTTTAATCTTAAAGGGGTAGGTTACTATTTAAATTAATAACAAAAGCCAAGGAGCTGGTTTAGATGTTCTAATAAATAAAATTAGAGCATTCCTTTTATCTAGCTCGGCCTCTATACACCTAGTGTGTTATAGCAGAATAAAGATACTTTAAGAAGTGTAGATAGTGTTAATATGTATAAGGTTTAGAGTTTAGTTATTTGCTAAGTTACGGCTATTTTCTAATAGGACTCTAACTAGGTTCTAACTGGGTTCTAACTAAATTCCAACTAGACTTTAACTAGACTTTAAACAGACTCTAACTAGACTTTAGCTTTTTACATCCGTAAGAAGTATATAAGAGAGTAAATAGAAGTATAATCCTTAATAAAGCCGCTCCTAGCTAGCAATATGCTTAGTGTTAGGCATTTCCCTAGCTTATAGATTTAAGTAAATAATCTTATAATAAAATCTACATAAATACTTTCCGCTTTACTCCTCTTTCTATTATATAAGTTAAGTAGGGCACAGTATAGATATCTAGATATTGGTTTATAGCAATAAGTAGGCTTAGATAGGGTTATATATTACTCTTACCCCTCCAACCACTTAGGCTAGCGTAGTTTTTTAGTTAGGTGTTAAACGCCTATTATCCAAAAATGTTTTAACTATGCGGTTACTCTTAATAACAATATCATTACCTTATTACCTTTTTATTAAAGCCCCTCTTACTAAACTTTATATATTTATTATATTTCCCTTAGAAAAATCTATAGAACGTCTTTAATATTTATAGGAAGCTTACTGGAATTCTTACTTAGTTTCTTTTTATCTTTATAAGCCTATAACATAACTACCCTCCTCTTAACCTTACATATTGCTAGTATAATAGCTCCATTAGTTATCACCACAATCTACCCTTAAACTTAGCTTTTTAATAGCACATATATTACGTAATAGAGATATCAATTACAACTTACTTTAATTATTATGGATTACTATACCATGGCTAGCATAATTAGGAAAACTAAAGTTAAAGATAATTTAGAAGATACGCTTATAAAGGAGTATAAGGAAGAGGTATAAAACTCCCTAGGCCTATAATAGTGGGATCTAACTATAGCTTTAGACCGATTACGGTAACTATAAGGCGCCTAACTAGATAAAGCTAAATAGTACACAAACTAACCCCCTAAATGGCACTGTTACTATTATTATTAATATATAAAATAATGTTAAAGTAGTACTAATCTATAAAAGGCGGAATAGTAAATATAAAGGCGGTATTAGGATAGAGGACTAAGGATACATAGTAATGGTTCCTTAGAGTAATAATTAGTATTACTATAGTATAGGATCTACTAGGCTAGCGTATATTAAGAAGAAGTAGGATATATTTTAGACTTATTACATTATTTGCCAACACTATACAGTAAAATGGTCGCTAAGCTCCCTTAAAATAGGAATTATAATAAATAGCGCAGACTCTACTCTGTATATATTTATTAAGTATATCTAGCCTCTAAGGTAATTAGATATAACTACGCCTTAAGCATCAGCAACTGTAAGCTTATAAATATCCTCTATAAGTAACGCTAGCTATACTAGCAGGGGATCTAGAGGTGTTTCTAAAGTAATTAAGCGATAGAACCTTAAGAGTATTATAGTCTTCTATATCTTATATAGAGTATTTCTTAACTATATCCCTAAGGACATCGCACTAATAAGCGTTCTTATGCCCTTTAAATTCTAAAGGAAGTAAGAGCCTATTATAATCCCTTATACTAGCGACTAAAGATTGCCCTAGGCCGACAGCGCAAAGTATAACTATTTCGCGGCCACTAACCTTTTCGGCCTGCCTTAAAAACTATTAATAATAATTCTGTCTTTCCGCGGTCTTTAAAGCGCCTTTTAGTAGCTTCGCCAATAATATAAAGGCGTATTAGATACGCTTCCCTTTATTTAGCTTTATACCTTTTTAACATATAATTAATCTAGAGGCCTTAAGAAGCTTCTCTATTGCTATAGTAATAGTTAATAGTATATATCAAGATATTTTTGGCTGCATGGGGCCAGATTCTATAGCTACTTATAGCTAAAAGGCTATAATATAAACAGTAATATTATAGAGAGTGTTGGAAGTTAATTAGAAATTGGTTAGAAGTTTAACGGTATTTATACTAAGCAGCCCTATAGCAGCTATGGCATTAAAAACAACGGCGGCTTAGCATTGCGGATGCCTATATATCGCCCTAATTAGTTCCTATTTATTAGAACTTTATTAGAACTTTATTAGAACTTTACTAGAGTAAGTAGGGTAACTAGCTAGCTAAAAGGGGGTTTCTAATAACATGCAGCACGCTAATTTATAGAGAGTAATGCAGATAACTGCGCGCTGTATTAATTTATAAGACTATAAGTGCAAAATATAAATAATAATAGCGGCTGTAGAGAAGAGCTATAACGTAGCAAAAGCACCTTGCTAGAAGAAGCTAATTAAGGCCATCCTCTACTTTAATAGCGATCTATACTATTAACTCCACTAAACCTACGCCAAGACGCTACAGACTTTAATATTATAAGGCAATTCTATATGCTTTAGGAAAGGCTTAAATATACTATATTCTTAGCTCCTTCTAATTACTTTATTAGTAATACTCAAGTTTACGCATTAGATAGATTTAGTAACATCCGCTTTTAGGAGATCGCGCGCACAGATTTATAGGCAACGAATATCTATATATAGCCGTTTTAGGATAATCCTTATATCTTTTAATAAAGAGTGGTATCTTTACCTAGTAGACCTGTTATTGCTTAAAGTAATAGTGAAATACCGTAAAGACTGTGTAAAAGGATAAGTCTTACCTAGTCTTTTTATATAATCTACTCTCCCTCTTAAATAAGAGCTTCTTGCTAAATCTAGCTATACTTGTTGTTAACTATATAATATATTATTACTATAACCACTCCTTTTACTACAGTAAACGTAAGAAGGAAGGGTCTTGGCATATTTAATTAGTACACAGCTAGGATAAATACTAGAGAGCTAAAGTTAATAGGCACTTCTGCCCTAGTGTGTTACTAGCCAAAGGTCTAAATAGCAAAGTAATTATAATAGGATTATTAAGGAAAGTGGGCGAATATCCCTAGTGTCCGCCTAAATTAAAGGTAAGTATAAATAATAAAAAAAACTTAGATCTCTGCTAATAATATAAAAACACCACTGCTTAGCCTTATTATTTGCAATTTCTTACCTAAAATATAATAGGGAGCAGAGTAAGGGCTATTAGGAATATAGTAGAATAAAGGATAGTAGAGATATTAATTTAAGTAATAAGTCTTAACTAGATAGTAACTAGAAGTTATTAGTACTAAATACCTTACCAACTAAAATTTATACCTTTAGCCTATATATTCTCTAGCAATTTATCTATACTTATATAGTCTTAGGCCCAGTACTTAGCAATAATATCGTTAAACGCAGCTAAAGTGGCTAGGTTTAGAAACTTTCCCTTAATATATATATTACATATTTCCTGGTCTAAAAGCTCCTTATATAGCTTTAATCCTATTATTATCTTATAAAAGGTAGAGCTAAGAGCAAACACCTTACTTCTTATAGAGATTCCTTTAATCTTAGGATGCTTATAACTGGTTTTATAATAGATAAGAGGGGCTTAACTATTAATTAATAACCTAGTAAAGTCGCTAAGCTTCGTATTAAGCTCTTTATTAAGGAAAATGTTATTATAAGAAATATCCCTATATAGTACCTATTTGGAGTAAATAAAAGTAATTAAAGCTATAATCTGTTAAACCTAGCGAATTTATAGTAGTAGTAAAACCGGCTTGGCTTATTTTATAAAGTACTATCTTATAGAACCATTGTAAGCATATTATAGGATAAGGGCATCGTCTAGGCTCCTATAAAATTAAAGGATACCATTATGATATTGTCTAAGGTGTTAGTAGATACACTTTTCCCTCTTAATAAACGGCAGCTTAGTAGGCTGGGCGAACTTTATAATAGCGTTAAGATAAGTAACTAGTGCCATAATTCTAACGCCTACTATATCTTAGCCGTTAAAACTATATAGGTAATAAATAGTATAGTCTGTTAAAGGCATCTACAATAGTCGTAATACCTACATATATATGTATTAGAAACAAATAGGAAGGGATTTTAATTCTTTTTACTTTATAATTTGGGCGCTTATATAAGAGATAAAGGTCTAGACTTAGAATTATTCTTAGTCGGATAAGGTATCTACTAAAACTCTAGAATATATAATTAAGGTAGGGAGAATAGAGAGAAGTTAAGTAAGAATTCGGCCTATGCGTAATAGCCCCTACTAAGCCTCTTATATACAACTTGGTAAGGGCCTAACGCTATAATAAAAGTAATAACTATAGAATCCTAAGCTTTTAGCCAATAAATAGTGGAATTTAAAAATTATATTAGGAAAATGGGAGAGTAGTAGGGGCTAGCCTAAGGTCATTTCCGCTAGATCCGCTGATCTACTTATATATACTTTTTTACGCTAGCCTAGGGCCACTTTAGTAACCTTATATCTTAAAATTATAATATTTCCCATAACTGTAATAGTTGCAATATTTCCCATAACTGCAATGGTCGCAATATTTCCTATAACTGCAATAGTTGCAATATTTTCCACAACTATAATAGTTGTAATATTTCCTATAACTGTAATAGTCGCAATATTTTCCACGACTGTAATAGTTGCAATATTTCCCATAACTGCAATAGTTGTAATATTTCCCACGGTTGCAATAGTTGCAATATTTTCTATAACTGCAATAGTTGTAATATTTTCCATAACTGTAATAGTTACAATATTTCCTATAACTGCAATAGTCGCAATATTTTCTATAACTGTAATAGTTGCAATATTTTCCATAACTGCAATAGTTGCAATATTTATAATATTTCCCACAATTGTAATAGTTGTAATATTTCCTATAGCCACAATAGTCACAATATTTCTTATAACTACAATAGTTATAATATTTCCCACAACTATAATACTATAACTATAATAATTATAATATTTTATATATAAAAAAAAAGTATTATGCAACAATTAGAAAGAAAGTAAAATATTATTTATATACCTTAATAAAGTAACTATATATCTAGGTTGTTATCTTTAGGCAATCCTAGCCTTATTTTAACATTGCTATTTCCCTTTTACTATATAGACTCTAAAAATATATTAAATCTGCTATTATCTAGTAGCTTTTCCCTCTTTCTAAAAGTATACTAAAGAAAATCTTCTTCTTTAACACCTAGCAAGTTTCGTAGTCTATCTAGTGTTATTATATATAGTATATTAAGTATATATAGTTTATTATCTAAGTTATAGTACTAAGTAACCCTAAAGCAAGAAGCCTTATAGTTTTAGGTAAATAGGCTGTCTATAGTTATTGGCGGTAAAGAGACTAAGGTTAAGCGTAAAGTGCCCTAGTTAAGTTATTAATATAATACTTAGAAATGTGCTTTTGCTTACCCTTTAATCTAAACCCAAATTTTTACTCCTTACTAGCGTTACCTTATCTATATAAGTAAAAGAGAAAGAACTAGTAGGCATTAAGTTATTGCTGCTAGAGATAGGAAAGCTATCTATTACTAAGAACTTAAACTCGTACTAGGTTATATATAGCTTAAGCTTATCTAGATTATTAGTATTGTCTGCGTATAGATTATATACTATATGCGTATTGTTAACTGGGTTGCTAGTTTTATATATCTATTTCTAAATAAGACTAGCTATTACCTATAGTAGTTTAGCCTTTCTATTAGAAGCTTACACATCCTATATCTTCCAAATTTAATAGTATATTGCTTTATAACTTAGTATCTTATAATATATATATATAGATTAGAGTATTACTTATACCGTTTAGTTCTCCTATTATATCTACCTTAACTATTTACCGCGGACCTCCCTCTTTATATTTAGTAAGTGTATATTAAATATAAGTAGTAATTAGTACAACAGTGTAAGCTAAAAGTAGATAGAAATACTTAGATGTCTAAGGATGCAAAGCTAGGCCTTTTAAGTTTGGGTTAAAAAAGCATTAAGCAATACACTTAATAATTATAGGTGCTATAAATTATTATTTCCCCTTCTATTATTAGTAGGTAAACTCTAGGAGTATATAGTAGGGCTTATAAGCTTTGGATATACGCATATAAATGCGTTATCTTTAAGTAGTTAAAAGACTAGAGCTTAGGTATTCAGTATATTAAGGAACGGATAATATGTATATATAACTATATAAACATTACTTAGAATATAGGATCTAAAGTCGCCAACGTAGTTAAATAACTATAGTTTTGCGACATATAATGTGTTAGCATTACTTTAAATATTACTAGTAGGAGGTGTAGATTTTAGAGACTTGCCCTATAAGCTTTTTTTAGTTTAGGTAGAGGTTAAATATTATTAGATATATGCCCCTAATTATTTAAACTAACCTTTTGCCAAGCGTTAATAATTAGTATATTTAGGCCCAACTTCTATCTTTCTAGCCATGGAGAGAGCCTATAGGAAGGATTAAAGTGGCATATTATAATTATAGCCTATATAAGCAGCTTAGTATAGGCTAGTATAGGTGCGTATATAGGTATAGAGTTAAACTTAGCCTGCTATTATACTCCCTGCCAGAGTAGTTCTGGTTTATATCTTAATTATTTTATACCGTTAGTACTTCCGTCCTTAGTAGTACTTAGTTAATAATGGCGTTTATTAGGTAATATATTACAATAACCCTATATACGCAGGTAAATAGTTAATCTATATGCTAGGTATGTAGGCCTTACTATTTTCTAAACCAATAACTTGGAATAGGTGGCAGATTTAAGCTTATGCTAAGTTATATTAGTCCTATAGCAAGTGTCTTAATGGCAATAAGGGTGTAGTAGAATCTTATTACTATTAAATTTGTCCTTAGGTATATATTAGTCTTACTAAGCTTGTTAAGACTATAGGCTCTATCTTATTAGCTATATAGCACTGCTATAAAGTAGATATAGGTCGCACCTAGCTACTAGACGCTGTAATAACCTATATATTAGATAATTTGGCCACAGTAGAGAATAGTATTAGTTTAATATATTAGTGTTAAAGATGTATTTAATAGCCTATAAAAAGAGTACTAATATAAATTATTAATAAGAGAGAGGAGAAAAGTAAAAATTATAAAGGGGCTCTTTAATTTTAAGCCTTACTTACTTAGGTTAAGCTATCTAGCATATCTAGCTAAGCTAGCACATATGCGCAACTATACACATATTAACACTATATTGGAAATATTAGGTATATAAAATATAGCATAGTATATAGGATAGTTAGTATAATATAAATATAACATTAAGCCCTTAGTTTTTTTTTTCTTAGGCTAGATAGAGGTCTCCCGTTTCCGCTTTAACTTATTACTTACTAATTCTACTTTATATATAGAAACCGTTGGCCTAAGTATATCACTAATTTCCTATATAGATGCCCTTAAATCCCTAGGCCTAGAATAGTTCCTTTCTAACTCCAGTTATATTCCTAGTAGCTTTAATAATAAATTGCTTATAACGGCTTATAGTATAATAGTTTTGATATATATAGATATGGTAGCTGGGTGTAGTGTACCTATTTAAATATATTAGAATATTTCCAATATTACTAAAATTTGCTTATATAATCTATCTTACCTTAGTCTTTATATCTTACTGTAAAATAAAAACAATTAAGCCCTTTAGTATACATTTTATCTATAGCAGCCCTTTAGCTCCGTTTAGTAAGAACTTCTATCTCCCTTCCTCGGCTATTACAATAGAAAATTTTATATTTTATAGGATTAAAGCCAATATCTTCTAAGAGTATACTAGTAAATAGACTAAAGTCTAGATTGGTTAACGTAATCTTATTATCTGGTATACTACCAGCTGTAAAGTATCTGCAACCATATAGCATTTCCCAGCCATCTCCTTTATAAACTACTTTAGTTTACACCATCCTAAATATAAGGTTATTCTAAGCAACTAACTCTAGGTCTTCTTTGCTTAGATAGCGTATATTAATTAATTTAAGATAATGCGCAATGGACTTAATTTATATTAAGGTTATTGCTCTATTTAACACTTAACACTTCCAATTATTATTATATTTTTAGGCGATTGTAGATAGATACCTACTCTGCCAAGGTTCTAGTATACCTATAAAAACAGTAGAAAATAATTTAATTATATTATAAAACACCTAATTAAGTCTTAACCGGTTCCTAACCTTATTTAGTTATAAACTAAGCATTTAAATATCTGTAAGTCCCTGTTCCATAGTAGAATAAATATTGCTATATAATATTTTATTAATTTTTAGGCCTAGGCAGATAAACTTTACTAACTAGTTCTTTGTTGCGTGGGCCTTATATACTAAAGAAAGTAATATAGGTTTAAATTGCTGTTCTATTTACGCTTAAATGCCTAGTATAGTACTATTAATTGTTATTAGGTTGTATATAGTAGTTATTATAATTAAGCGTAAGGGAGAAAAAGTTATATAGCGGCTAAACCTAAATAGGTATATCTACCGATTATTTGCAATATTTGTAATATATTATATTTATTACCTCTCTTATAATATTTATATATATACAATAACCATAACATCTTTATTATATATACTTAGAGCTAGGTGTTATAAAATATATTATAATTAGTGTACTATAGAGGCAGTTCCTACTTAGCTAGTGGTACTAATTAAGCTAATTAAGTATATAGAAGAAACTGTCTATACCCTATTATATAGCCTTGTTAATAGAACCCGGTTCTAATATATATTAAGCAATCTTAAGTAGTAAGGCACTAAAAAGGTGCTTCTTTTTAGTACAATGCTTTAGCGCTCTAAAGAAAGCGCCTAGTATAAAGATCTTATATTTCTTAGCCCACTGCTAAATATACACCTCTATATTAACCTTATTAGATACGGCCTTAATATCCATAACTTTATCTTCTAGCTGTTTAATCCTATAGGCATATCTAAATACCTAGGCTTTAACTATAGGCAGCGGCTATAGCTTAAACATAAACACCTTGCTTATTCTAAGTAGAGTATATACTTTAGATATAAGACCGGTAGTTAATACAAGGAATCTTAGAGTGGGGTTATTTTTAAATTCTTTAATAATGCTCTCTCTCTCTTCTATTTTAAGCTTACCGCTAACTAACTCGCAGCTACCTAGTCTATACCTATTAAGAAGATACTAATCTAGCGTTAGAATATAAAAACATTGCTTTAAGAATAGATAAGATGTACCAGATAAATAATAAAGGCGGCTACTAAAAATACTATAAAGACGACCAACTTCTTAGGATGACCTTTATAGTTAGTTCTTAGGTAAGTAAGAACTATTTTTAAGGTATCTATTTTTAGACTTAAAGCCATAATAAAAGGTAGTTCTTACTTAAATATAGACTACTTAGGGTTCTTATAATAGTTAAGCATATAGCCTTTATTTTTATCTCCTTCTAAAAATAAGCCAGTAAAAGGCATATTAAAATCTTTGCCCTTATTTTTCCAGAGTTGTAGTTCTAGGAAGTTTATAAAGATTTAAAGCTTATAGGTAAATGCTACGCTAGACCAGTATAGTTTTATAGGTTTTTAATTAGCGTTTAAACCTTTCTACTTCCACTTAGCCAGTTTCTTCTTATATACTGCATTAATCTCTTTCTTTAGTTTATTTATAGCCTTATTTAATCGCTTTAAAACCTTGCCTATATACTTAACACAAATATTCCAGTCTACTCTTTATGCGTTAATCTTAATTAATAGTTTATTATTAAACTATTATGTATTTATAGAGCGCCTAATTATAAATTGCGAAAAAATCTTATAAAAACCATTAATAATGGCCGCTATTTCTTTCTTAGCCTCCTTTAATAGCTTAGCTTTTATTTAAACTATCTTATTTATTTTTGCCTATAGTATACGGATATTAGGACTAAGTAGTAGTTTATAATTAGGCTTTTCTACCTATTCTTTATCCCGCCCTATTATTAAGGTTTATAGAAATGCAGTAAGATTACTAGGGCTAGTACCTGTTAGGGTGCCTAAATATTCCTAAAGATAGATATTATTTAGTAAAGCCTAAAACGCAAGCTATCTAGTTATAGTCTATAACTAAGTTTAGCTATTCTTAGTGGCATAAAACTTATTAAGAAACATATAGAGCTATACTACTACGTTTAATTAATAGCGTGCCTTAGGCAGAATCTCGCCTAGTAAGTACAGGAATTGTTATTTCCAGTATTTAATAGTTATAGCAATAATAAAGCAGAACGAGTTGGTAGAAGGATTATATAATATATTATTTAGGTTATCTAGATTAGGCTCTATATAGCTAAAAAGGAATTTAGAGTTACCTTTCTAGCACTCCTAGGCCATTTTCGCGTAGTTGCCATATATAATTTAAAACTAAATATCCGCGGTGCCCTTATTCTTACCCATATTCTTACGTATTATAGTTAAGTAATTTTCGCCAAATACTAACTTAATATTCTTTTTCCATGCCAATAGAGCTTTAGGTGGTGCTATTATAAGCATTAGGCTATTAAGTCTTTTAAATACCAAGTATAGATTCTTATTAATATATATACACTAAATTAGTAGGCTACCCTATAAGGGGTATTACGCATCCTTAGCTTCTCTAGCAGAATAAGATATAATCCATCTTTTTTTACTTAGGAATCCTAAACAGCCTATTAATTAATAATAATTAATCTATTTAATAAATAGGCAAGAATTATAGTAACTATCTTGCCTAAGCCTATCTAGTCCACGCATATACCGCCATTAATATTATATTTTTTATTTACGGTCTAGTAATAGGCGGCAATTAGTTAACATTTTTTTGCTTTAAAGGATTTTATAACTAGCTATAGCGGCAATAGAAGGCTATCTGCGTTAAAGTCAGCGTTGGGATTAAGACGGAGGTATCTGCATACCTTTAACTATAGAGTTTTATTAATATATTCGCACTCCTTCTTTATTACCTAGTTAAAACTAGAATTTAAGCTAAAAAAAAATAGTTTTAAATTAAGAGAGCATCTATATTAGATATATTAGAGATATATATATATATATACGTCCAAAGAATATAGCATTAGGATTATTACCTTCCTTATTATCCGCATAGTCCTTAAAGTTGTTTTTAGCCTTATTACCTATATTAGGGAGGGGATTGTTATTATCTTTATTATTACTATATTAATAAGTATTAGCAGAGCGTAATTATATAGGCGCGCAATCTTTGCTAATATGGCTCTATATTATATAAAGTATAGTATATAATTAAGGCCTTCTAAAATATTCTCTCTATGCCTTTTACTACTATTATAACTACTTTATAAGAGCCTTTATTAACTATACACGCTATCTATAATAAGCCATTAACTTTATAATATAGTAGCTTTAGAAATTGCCTTAGATATAACACACCTGTGTACTAACGCTTAGTTAACTTTATTAAATCTTATAATTAGGCGCGTACTACTACCTACGCTAAGCTCTCTACTAAGGTAGGACTCTACGCTTCTAACTCTATAATTAGGCGATTACTAAAAAAGAAAGGCTTCTAGCAATATATTGCTTACCTAAAGCTATAGCTTACCTAAAGGCAGCGTTAAAAGCGACTTGTATTTGCCTATTAGGTAAGCTTATAAACAATTAAAGACTAGTATAAGGTTATATAGACAGACAAATCTATAATATACTATAGCGGCTATTAGCGCGTCTTTATAACTTAACAACCTTATAAATAATATTACCCCTACTGCCTTTAGCTAAGACTCTATAATATACCTTATATAATAATTTGGGCTTACTTTATATGTGTTAAAAAAGGGCCTCTAGTTTTTTTAGAATAAGTAGGAATAGGGTAATATTATAGCCCAAGGCTTTTAAGATTATATCTATCTAAGCCTAAAAAACTTCTACAAATACTATAATAGGGAGTATTATATATATATTAACGCCCACCAGCCGTTTAATTCTATCCCATCTATTATATAAATGGACGGCGCGCCCCTATATAGAGCTTAATCTACTAAAGCTAAGTTTAAAGCTAACTAAATTTAACTCCTTAATTAGCCCCTAAATAGCCCTAATCTTAATCTAATTAAGGCGCTTTAAAAGCTAATAAAGGAGTAAATTACCTACTACCGCCAAAGGCCTTATATAGAGGAGGAGATATAATAGGTAATTTAGGAAGAGTGGGATAAGATTACTAAAGCAGATGTATATTGCCTTGTTATATCTATAAGGCAATATATATATAATATAATTAAAACCAAAGGTGGTATAACTAAATAGTGGATTTGGGTAAGAGCTTAAAGGAATAGGTTACTTATTTAGTTGCTATACTATTAAAATTAGTATATAGGTAAAATCCCGCACATTTATTTAATTTAAAAAGCTTTATTTAATTTTAATATTAGGCGTTTTTTTAAGCATGCTAATCTGTTGGAGATTAACCCCATTTTACTTAGTAAAACAGGTAGTGTTCTCCAAACAATTAGTAGCGCTAGTAAGTACTTATAACAAGATGCGCCTAGGTGGTATAATCTATTGACGTAATGTTTAAGGCTTGTTTAAGGGACGCTGTATAGCTTTGCTGCTTTATAAAAGCTTAAAACCTAGTTATTCTAAATAGACTGCTTAAAATAGCTAGTCTACCTTCCTACCGAAGCTTCTAGAGGTTCTATATTAATGCCTAGGTAGTAAAATATATTACTCTATACTTGTCACGGGACTCACTCATTCTTACGATCTGCGCGTCTTTGACGTTCTTGACCCGTGCTCACGTTCGTCCCAAGACACCTACGCACGTTCCCCTACAACCCCTATTTATACCTTTTACCTGGCACACAAAGACTCTTCTTCTTCACCTAATGTCTTTGTATCAACTACGCATAGTTACGTGTACGTAGCCTTCTCAATTACTACCTCATTTAGTACATTGTATCCCAGTTCGTGCCTACTCCGTAACACTACATTAGATCCCTTTTCTATGTACCTAGCGGGCCTAGGGCTACTGGTTGCGGAGCATGCCTTCTACGCCTTGCAAGGGTAGGAACAGAGCTGCTGGCTGCAGGTAGACTGGGACGTTGGGTCTCTAATCTGGTACAACAGGACTCCGCGCCGATTTGCATACGGACCTGCCAACAAGACCTTGTGCCGTTACGCCTATGAGACGACCTGGCTTGTACCCTACTGCTACCGATTTTAAACAGGCACGTTACTGCCCTCCGGTTTGACCTTATATGGCTTGTATCCTACTGCATAACGACCCCAAACCCGAGCCCTTATGCTAGCATTGTACTGCTGTCTTACTGAAACTGCATCTTACTGCCCTATAAATCTGATAAGCTCTATGCCGATTCGCCTACGGAACCCAAACCTGTTGCTAGCACCGTACTGCTACCCAAATCTAATAAAATCCCGTGCCGATATGCCTACGGAACCCTGCGCTGGCACCGTACTGCCACCACAAGAACCTGCCTATAACCATAAATACTGCACCGCACCGATAAGAACCTGCCAAGAAGACCTATACCACGATTATAACCACCGTATTAACCGTATTATACTGCCAAATAAGCCATAAATACCACCTAAAAACGCCTATTTTGGACTAAAATCACCTGTTTTATACTAAAAATCGGGGCTATTTTTTAGGGGGACCTAGAGTAGGATAATAAGGGAAGACCGTAGGGCTGCTAGAAGTGAGGAAGGGACTAGACGAGCTTTAGCAAAGCATCTCCAATCGGCGAGGACAGGAGTGTAGCTGGTGACAGAAGCTGGGCTATGCTTCAGGCCTAAAAAGTTAGTGGCCTAACGATAAAATATAGAAGGACTAAACTGGCGGAGCCTGTGCAGCGCAGGATATAGAAGGGCGGAGAAGGGCTAATAAAAAAAATTTCCCGTAATAGGTTTTTTTGGTATATATATGATACGCCTTACAGGAGCTCGGAAGTAAGGGGGGGGTACTATCACGGGACTCACTCGTTCTTACGCCTCTGCGCGTCTTTGACGTTCTTGACCCGTGCTTACGTTTATCCCAAGACACCTACGCACGTTCCCCTACAACCCCTATTTATACCTTGTACCTAGCATATAAAGACTCTTCTTCTTCATTCAATGTCTTTGTATTAACCACGCATAGTTACGTGTACGTAGCCTTCTTAATTACTACCTCGTTTAGTATATTGTATCCCGGTTCGTGCCTATTCCGTAACAATACTACCCTAGCGCATTTAGTTAAAAGTGCGTATTAATTACGCTAATTAAAATGCATAGATTATATCTAAAGAAAGGTAAAAATATGTTAAAATGGCTGTGCGTATTACTTTAAAAGGTATAAAGTCTGCTGTTTAATTACTAAGATTAATATACGCCTTTAACTAGATGCGCTAAGGTAGTGTAGGTAGTTAAGTTATTATAAAAGTATCTAATTGGCTTCCTTATACGCTTTAACAACTTACTGCCCCTTCCTCCTTAGCCTTCTCTATAAATTAGGTATAGATTTAGCGCTTTAAGCGCTCTATAACCTTAAATCCATACTATATTGGCTGTAAAATTACTAGATCTACAGCTAGTATAGAGAGGCGCCAGCTGGCCGCTCTAAACAGTTACTGGTCTAAATAGATTACTATAATGCAGAAATCTTAAAATGGTTTCTTCTGGTCTATCCTATACCAAATTCTAGAGTAAGAGCCTAGGTTAACGCCTATTGCTTATAAGTAGGTCTAGGTAGAGAATAATAGACGTGGTAGTAGGTTGCCTTCCCTTAACCAAACAAAACTTATTTATGCTATGACTTAAATTACGGCCCAGTAGGCATTTCTATTAAAACTCTACCTTATTATTAATAACCTAGATAAGTATAATAGAGACTACTAGGAGATTATAGACCTTTTTAAAACTATAGCGAAGTCATTTACTACCAAAATTTTAGTATTTAGCCGCCCCTAGCTATTGTTTAAAAATGCGTTTAGTATATATCTAAAGCTAATTCTTTAAGATCCTCTATAAGAGGGTATTAAAAAGTATACTAAAATAATGCTTACTAGTAGTGTTAATTTAGGTTAGATTTTACTAATTACCCTATTCCTATATAAGTTGTCTATTACCTTATAACTTTAGAAAACGTTTAGTTATAAAAGTATTAGATTAAATCTAAACTAAAAGTCTAGTAGAAAGAACGTGTTCCTTCTTAATTTAATATACGTCTATAGCTTTATGGGTTATACAGACATATATAATCTAAAGCCTTTAGATTTAATCTAGAGTTTAAATAAGGAGCTTTAAGCTCTAGATTTGAACTAATGCTAAGACCTTAGTTTAGATTCTAAATATAGTAAAGTGCGCCTAGTTTTAGTATGTTTTTTAGGCAGTTAGAGGAATATTAAAATTTTATAGCTAAAGTTAAGTTAAACTGAAATTTAACCAAACGGTTGTCTTAGAATTAGATTAGAGCTTAGATTAACTCTATTCTAAACTAAATTTAAGGCCTCTAGATTACAACTAAACATTCCCTTATATTATTTCTATTACCTTTCTATTACTAAGTAGTAATAACAATTAAGTGGCAATAAGGTAATAGTTATTGTTGGTATACTCGCTTTATCAACGTACACGAATATTACTGTATTGCGATACGTATGCGGTGTTGAAGTTGGTAGTTATTAATGTCTAGAAGTAAGGGGTTGCTCCAAGGTTAGGTTAGCTAGCCTTACTTTATGGTCTTGTAACCACGTCATATAACTAACATTCCAACACTGGAGTAACTCTAAAAAGAAGGCTAATCTATACTCTAAAGTTAAGTTTACTTCTAGACTATTTATAGCGTATACGCAATAGCTTCCACGCTCCTTTTATAGGTCTGTAATTATATAACCCATATTATAGCTTGTATAAATGTCTCTAAACCAAAGCCTATAAAATACTGTATTACGGAGATACTACGCTAAGGAAGAGAAGAAGAAGAAGAGTTGTTAGGGGTAGCAGGTTAATATATTGCGAGGGCCGCCAAGGCGCTAGTGGTAAGCGAGCCAATAGCAATTTTCTATGCTGGGCATGGAAAATCCTGATTAGTTGGTTAAATTTAGGGTCCATACTGTTATAATTAGTTACCTAACACTAAGCTAAATCTAAGTTTGTTTGTTTAACCCATTCTATAACTTATAGGTTGATTTGGTTTGTATTAATAAGCCGTTAAAGAGCCGCGCAGGGTTTTCCCTTTGTTATAGCGTTAGTAGGGTTGGCCTTTCCGTTAATCCATTTCACCTCTGTAATCTATCTCCGTTCATAGGCTTACTGGAGGCACATTATATTAATTATTAGGCGTTTTTCTTGGGTGGTTCCAAGTCGTACTAGACAGTTATATAAGGACTTAGAGTTAGTGTAAAGCATAAGTGGAAGGTTAATTTATAGGATTTTGTCTACTATAGACTTAATCGCAACGCTAATGTTAAAGCCGTGGGCCGTGCCGTAGAGTTTAGAAGCTAGTACGCTCTAAGTAACTCTTTTGCACTTAACTAAGCTCTAATGGACAATATTGGCCTTCTTTGTAGCATCAGCTAGTACAAGGACGTAGCCGATCTGCGAAGAGAGGTCCTTATTATTGGTAAACAACGCGTCTATAAATACCAGTAGCTATAGGGTTTTAATATCTAACTTAACGAACTTAAGACCTCTATTGGCGTTCTCAATTTGCCAGTTTAGACGCTTATTTAACTGTTTTATGTTTTCCTCGTTAGGGTTAATTACCTAGGCGGTAAAGGATAAATCAAATAAGGCTTCTGGCTGGCATACTAAAGCAATATATGCACCTCTAGCACGTTAAGTGATGTACTAGTCCTTTGGAGTTAAGGTTCTTATGGCTCCTCTTAATCCTATACTTATAGCAAGCTTGGTGCTAATTGTACTAAGGTTTATATATTATTGTTCCTAAGTAAGCATAATGCTCCCGTTAATTAGTAGCTAAATAACTCCACTATTAAACTTAATGGGCGTATTAATAGTAAGTTATTCCCGTTCCTTAGCCATAAACTTGGCCTTATATAGCTTGTTTTACTCTACGTTTATAAAGGTCTTATCTACTAGGAATAGAGTATTGTTAGTTTATAGGCCTATAATACTAAAGGGTTTGTTACTCTATAGGAAGTAGGGGTTGTACGTAGACTGGTCCATATATAACTATTAGATATAATATAAGTGATATATCTTAAACTAGTGGTTACTAGCTTCTGGTACTCTGTAGAGTGGTTTTATAACCTTTAGAATGGAGGCCTTGTTAATCCCAAGTTGCTTAATTAGCTTATACGGAGGTTGTATATAGAACTCTTAATTTAGTATAGTGGTTAATTATATATAGGCCTGTAAAATATCTTGGAGGTAAAGTCGTGCCTATAGAAGCTTTATAGTGGCAATATAGAGAATTAGTTGTTGGCTAACTTGTTAAATAGTTGGTAATTAGGTAAGAACCAGTTCCTTTTCTAAGTTGTTATAAGCTTATATAACTAGTTAGGATTTCTTAAAGGCTTTATTAGTTTCCTTATTCTTAATCTTGTTAATAAATCGCGAGTTAAAGAGTTGTACGCCTTGTGGTATATTTATAAGTCTTATAATTTTAAAAACTCCCTTCTTAAGTAGACTAGTAAGCTCCTTCTATTAGGAGGCACTAAATTGGGTACTAAATTGACTATTATCCTATAGGTAGATAGTGATATTAGTTATGGCCATAAGTAGAGGGTATTTATAAGGGCGTCCTCTGCCTTATTTTGGGGGTTGTTACTAAGCTTTAGTAGGTCTCTCTAAGACAGTCTTAAAAAGGGCTAACCTAAGTAGAGGTTTAGGTGGTAATTTTAGTCTAATAATTTACTCCTGCGATTTAGTTGCTTAAAGGTAGGGTTTTATAACTATAGATTAGAAGGCTGTAGGTCCGCTAGATAGTTTAATAGTGCATATTTTACCCTTAATAGTAAGTAAGGTAAATGGCCCGTTCTAATAGCCGCTTTAGCTAGTGTTTCCTTCTCTCTAGACTAAAACGGGTAAGTTTAGTGGGAGATTATAAATCGCATTAGCATTGGGTCCATTTCGCATATTTAGCGCATTGGCAATGTATTATTTAGCTTATAGCTTCTATATCTCTGCTATAGCCTTTTTAATTACAGCAGCGCGTTATATAACGGTAGGGGATGGTGCATTAGATTTAACTATTTGGGGGTAGGCTCTAAAGACTAGAAGTATAGGAACTAGTCCTTTAGGGCTAGCTAAATTATTAATTGCTTTAAACGCCATTTGGAGTCCCATCTCCTTATTAATATTAGGGATTTTAGTTATAATAATCTGGTAGGCTTGCCGTAATGGACTATGGTAGCGCTCTACCATTCTAATAGAGTTATGTGCTTTAACCGGTACTCCCTTTATACTAATTCCTATAATAGTGGCGTATTGCTTGAATTCCTTACTAATAAAGTTCTTTTTGGCGTTATAGGTAATTAGGTTTAGTTGCCCTAGGTAGATATTAATCTAGCACATCTATAGAACGTCCTATATATGTTTGGCACTGATGTCTTATAGCTATCTACCGGCTTGGAATTGCGTTCCTTTATTAACAATATATAGGAGGAGTAATCCGCTAATATATATAATGTCAATAATGATATTATAGTTAAAATTGACGTTGTCTTATAGGGTGAAGCGGAATCTGCCTAGTAATTTACTAAACTTCTAATAGTAGTAGCAGAACTTGGTTAGTTGCTTAATGGCTATTCTGTTAGTTTCATGGCCAGTATAGTAAAGTAGCTTTTATAATTTCTTAACTGAGGGATGTCTAAATTAGTAATATAGGCGCTGTAGCTCTACATTTGTTAAGTAGCAGGGGTTTGCGTTAAAGGATTTAGATAAATATAACTATAGTGATAAGCTCTATAGGAGAAATAGGTAGCCAAACTGTTGTACTACTAGCACTTTTTTAGTGTAAGTAATAACAACGTTTCTAAGGTTGTTATAGTAGATTTAGAGTCTATCTATATCCGCTAAATAGAGCAAGAAGGGGGTATCTGTATAGATAATATAAAACTATATCTTGCCTATAGGGGTAATAACATCTATAGTTCTAATAGAGGTAGCAATTCTAATGCCAAACTACACGTTAACTTGTCCTTTGGTTAAGGTATTAAGTCTTATAGATTGGTCCGCGTTCTATAGTGCCTAGAATTGTCTGTAACTAGTTGTAGACTTCTTTAACGCACTAGTATTAATTATAATTCCTATAAATACTATGGAAGTATAGCGTGAAGCGGCAGTTATTGTGTTGTAGTTAAACGGGTTAGTTTCCATAGTAGGTTCCGTAGAGGTTGTAGTAAGTAAGTAAGCGTAAGCCTTGTTAGCTAGTTCTACGCTTATAGAGGTTGCTTTGTCTATAGTAAGAGTCCCAAATAATATAAGGTAGTAGCTGTTAGGGTCTTCTAATTCTTCCTTACTATTGTTATTATTAGTGTTTTTGTTAGCGTCTATGTCTAGTATAAGAGCTTTAAAAGTCTTATTACACTTATTATTGTCGTCTCCTTTATAGTAGATAGTATATTGTCTAAAGCGTTCGTTAAAGTTACCATTGTGGCCTTTATTATTGTTAAAACGTCTTTTATACTTATCTTTAGAACAGTTCCGCTCCTCCTCTATGTGTTTTTATAAGCGGCAGGTCTCCTTTTAGTAAATATAGTACTTGGCCTTTATAGATCTAACGGTATTTTGTCTATAGGAGCGGGCTTAGTTACAGTTGTTATAGATATCACGGTGGTATATGCGATCCGTAAAGTAGGCTCCTTAAGATGGTCTTATTAAGGCCTGGGAAGGGTGTTCCTTCTTCTATATAACTATAGAAGATTGCAACTTGCTAATTAACTAGGAGAGGTCTTTAGAAGGGTTGGAAATGGTAATATAGCATACTGGTACTCCTTAGCAAGCGGTAACTAGCTTATTTATAAGGAAGAGGTCTGTATGAAACTCTAGGTATAATCCATAGTAATGTTTTAAGAGCTTATTAAGGAGTAGTTGGAAACTTTAATAGATTTGCTTATTAGGGTTCTTATTAATAATTTCTTAGAAGTTGGTGGTATTCTATTTAGTAAGGTTTCTCTAATAGTACTCTGGTCCTTTAAAGAAGTGACGTATATAGTTATATACCTCAGTAAATAATCTAGTTGAAAGGCTGCTATTATAGTAGTAATCCTAAGTAAGTCCCTTTAGCATAATTAGGAATGCAGTTATATAGCCTTTAGGAGGTAGACCAGCTCTCTTGCAGATATTATAGAAGATAGTTAACTTAAAGTTAAAGCTATTACTTACTCTATTGTACTTCTGGTTGTCTATATAGATCTTAGCAATAGTAGCTGCCTCTTTGCTATATATAGGCAGGTATATAGCAGGGTCGGTATTAGTAGTACTAGGGTGAAGATACTGGGCAGAAGGGGTACTAGGTAGGGTAGAAGCAGTTGCTAGAGGGAGGGTAGAGGCAGTTGCTGTAGGTAATAATTGCTAATTCTGCGTCTATAGGAGTTAAGTAAGGAGGGTAAGTAGTTAATCCTAGGTAGAGGTAGGTGCAGCTTGCTATTAGGTAGCGGTTGGTGCAGTTTACTAGGGTATAGATGCAACAGCTAGTTGGGGTGTTATAGGGGTAGGTATTTGTGTTCTAGGCATTATAGCTATAGCTATAGGCTGGATTATAGGCGTTGGAGGTAGTGGAGGTAGTTAATAGTTTATAGGCGTTGGTACTGTGTAGAAAGGTAGTAGGCTATAGGGGGGGGGTTGTAGGAACTAAAGAGGCTATAACTAATAGGGTTATAGCTTAATTTAATATTAGAGCTATTTATATTAAGTTAAGTTATTCTTGTAGTACTACTGTAATTATAGGGCTGACTTTTTTGAGAGCTCCTATAATTTCCTTATCTATCCATTCATAAGGTTCCTCTTCTGTAAGGACATTATATAGAACCTTATAAAGTGGGTATCTGTTACTGTGTATGGCGACATATACTCCTCTTTGGAGTAGGTAAGTATGGAGCTTTGCTCTAGTAACAGAGCGTATCTTTCTAAAGTCCTTAATAGTAAAGCCTTCAAATTCTTCTTGGAATAGCGACCATAGTGTATAATCTGTAAAGTTCTTATATGTATACTTATAGATTTTTGTTTCTATATATTCTTCCAGGTCTTCCTCTAAAGCAGTTGCTATATCAATCCCGTAACCATATCTGGCGATTCTCTCCTTCCATTTAGGATCCATCTTATTATGCAAAGCAGTATACTAGTCCTTGTGTATGTTGTAGTTCAAGGTTAAGGTTGAGGTCGAGGTTAAGGTTAAGGTTAAGGTTAAGGTCGTTAAGGTAAGGGTGTCAAGGTAAGGGTGTTAAGGTAAGGGTGTTTGGGTGTGTATATCCTTTACAGCCGTTGGGCCTATAAAGTGTTCTTAGCAAGACTGCAATTCTCTCAGCGATCTATTATATTGGCTATAAGGCCAGTATAAATTCTCTTAAGCTTAAGGGAGGTTATAATCTTCTCTAAGTAAAGATATAATTCTCTAGGCGATTTAACGCGTTAGCAGTTAAGCTAATATGTGGTCTTAAGCTTTGAGGGTAATATAGCTTTCTCCTTTAACTGAAATAGACAAGGCTAGGCGATCCGTGTACTGTTTCCAGTACGGTTCTTAAGCTCTAGCTTATTACGTATTTCCTAATCTATACGTCTACTAATCAGTGTTAGTATACTCGCTTTATTAACGTGCACGAATATCACTGTATTGCGATACGTATGCGGTGTTGAAGTTGGTAGTTATTGATGTCTAGAAGTAAGGGGTTGCTCTAAGGTCAGGTTAGCTAGCCTCGCTTCGTGGTCTCGTGACCACGTCATATGACTAACATTCCGACAGTTATATATTAATATTAGTATTAACGTTAGTCTTTGCTACCTATTTAGTATATATAGTAAAGCTCTAGAGCCTCTTATAATAAAATAGAGTTTTTTTTTTTTTTTATCTTTTAGTCTTTTAATTAATAGGTAGCTTAAAAATAGTTAAGTTATAAAGGAAGACCCTTTAAGTATAAATACCCTTATTAGAGATATTGTAGAGAAGTCTTTAGGCGTTTTCTTATAGGTAAAGCTGGTTGTTTATTTGCTTTTATCTGGGCTAATAAATAATAACTATATTAATAACTTAAACCGGAGGTCTTAAGGAGTTATACATTTTTATCTTAAAATAGGACTTCTTTGGTAAACTAGGGGCTTAGTATAACGAAACCTTATAGCAAGAACTATAGTGGGTCCTGTTATTCGGCCGGGTATATAGATATAAACAGGTTAACAATATAATAATAACTAGTGGAGTAGTTACCTAACAGATTAACTCTAATTATATTCTAAGATTTACTACAAGGAGAGAACTATCTATAGTAGGGATTAAGGTCCTTTAAATACACAACTATACGCCTAAGAAATCCTCTCTTATATATAAGGTACGTATTATACGTGTTATACATAAACATACACTACGTACACTATATATACCGCGTATAATATTATGTGACTTGCTTACCATTTCTTATTATATAGTTCCACCGGCTCCATCCTGGACCGTGCCTATATTAACCAACTAGCTTCCGCCAACTCTTCTCCAAGTAGTTATAATATTGTACTTAAGCTGTCTATAATACTATCTCCCTCCTTTTTATCTTTATCCTTAAAGATTTCTAATATCTCTAAGTTGTCCACTAGAGGTGTAATGTCCGTTTAATTAATCTAGTTAATATCTTTACTTATTATACCTAAAGCATCTCCTTCTTTATAAGCGCAACGTCGTGCTCGCACTATTGCTGCTATACTATCGCTTAGTAAGATTATGCCGTCTCTATATTCCCGTTATGCGAAAGAGGGGTTAGTTTATATTACGCTAGCAAGTCCTTTGTCTTAATAACTATTCTCTTATTTAGAGTGCACTAAAGCAAACGTTTAATCGTCCTATAACGTTTGCTTTGTCTTTAACGCTAAATATACGCGTCCTATAACTCTTAGTAGTCTTTAAGTTCCCTAAGTAACTTATTATAGGGTCTTGTGTTTAGTCTGCCGCTAAAAAGCTTAAGTTAAAGCTAGCTACCACTTGCGCCAAACTCTACCAGTCTTTAGAAGAGACTGCTCTAGCCCTTAAGGCTTAACGTCGCTCCTTTAAGGTTTAGTAGGCTGCCTTTACTTAGTTAACCCATCTTAAAAAGGTTTATAAGAGGGTTCGTTCTAAGGAGTGGAAACTTGTTTAATAGGGTCTATCTAAGCTTAATAATAAACAAGTAGAGTTTCTAGAGAAAGAAACAACTCTAAGTAATATAGTAGTTGCTCCTCTTAGGTCCCCCTTAGGTAACTTATCCTTTAGTAATCCTTTTTTAATACTCCCTAACCTACTTTCTTTTAATACTCCTATACCTTTCCTATAGCGTTCTTTAGGTTGCTTAGTGGTTCCTAGGTAGTCTTACTATAGCCTATT